>ERZ773042.147-NODE-147-length-54822-cov-3.375226_pt1 | contig 54822 bp, 49 predicted proteins | sample MGYA00511664_ERZ773042 | MGnify/ENA primary metagenome ERZ773042 (study PRJEB29015, sample SAMEA2737984) | human oral metagenome | biome: human oral; feature: human-associated habitat; material: dental | place: China | collected 2036 ... | reverse complement strand
CCGGTGCGGCTTGCATGCTTAAAGCAGATCCTCATCAATACTACCGGCGAAAAGGCGCTTGCGGAAAAATACATTTCGGACTTTCATATCAAAGTGACCGGCGATACTCAGGAGATGGGCTCCCTTTCCGGCGGCAATCAGCAAAAAGTTATCATCGGCAGGTGCTTTTCGACGAATCCGCGCCTCGTCATACTCGACGAACCGACGCGAGGCGTGGACGCGGGTGCGAGAAGCGACGTGTACGCGATCATCAACGAACTGAAAAAAACGGGCATCGCGATTTTGCTCATCTCTTCCGATATGGAAGAGATCGTCGCGATGAGCGACCGCGTTGTTACGATGTACCGCGGCAGGATCAATCACGAATTTGCAAAAAACGAAATCAACGAAGATGCGCTCATGGCGGCATCGTTCGGCGTGGAAACGGAAAAGGTGGGATAAATGCGGCGTGTATCTTTTAATCGATTTTTCAAAATGAGAAGCCTTTCTTCGCTCATCGTCGTGGTTGTGTTGTTTTTGCTGGTCGGCATTGTCAATCACGAATTTCTTGCCGCACGGAATCTTATGCAAACGGTCAATTCGAGCGTCGTATTCGCTTTATTGTCGATCGGTATCGCATTTGTGCTGATCATCGGTGAAATCGACGTGTCGGTCGGCGCTGTTATGGGACTTGCTTCCGCAGTGAGCGCGAGCTTGATCCGCGACGGCTCTCCGTGGGCGCTCGCGATTTTCGCCGCCGTCGCTATCGGCATCGTGTGCGGTCTTATAAACGGCTGGGGGCTCGTCTATCTCGGCATTCCTTCCATCATCATGACGCTCGGCGTAAACGGCGTCGTACGCGGACTCATCTATGTGTATACCGGCGGCAAGTGGGTCGAAAACGTTCCGTTTGCGTATAAAGCGCTGAGTCAGGCGACACTCGGCGGCATTACGTGGTTTTATCTTGTGACGATTGCGATTGCGATCGGAGGTTCGGCGCTCTTACGCCGTGTTTCTTTAGGACGCAATTTTTATGCGGTCGGCGACAATGTCGGAGGAGCCGAACTCATCGGCATTCCGGTAAAGCGGACGAAGATAAGCGCGTTCGTGCTGTGTTCGCTTTTCGCATCGGTTGCCGGCTGCGTTTATGTGAGCCGCATCGGTTTCGTAACGCCGATTGCCGGAAACGGCTACGAGATGAAAGCTATCGCAGCTTGCGTGCTCGGCGGCATCAGCCTTTCGGGCGGCGTCGGCTCTCTGTTCGGCGCATCCATCGGTGCGATTATCATGGCGTCGATCGATCGTATCCTCGTATTTTTGAAATTTTCTTCCGACTACGACAGTACGATTACGGGCATCCTGCTTATAACGATCGTTACGGTAGACGGTCTTTTGGAACATCATTCGATCGAAAAAGCGCGCAAAGCGCGGCTTTTGGCAAAGACGGCGGAAGAGGGGAGCAGATAATTTTTATGGAAAAGAAACGATTTACTTTTACAAACGAACTGCTGCTCATCGCCGTCATCGCGTGCGAAATCGTTTTGTTCGGCATTTTGAATCCGCGCTTTTTACGTCCGATGGTATTGCTCGGTTCGATCAACGATTTCATTTCGATATGCATCATTTCGCTTTTTGTAACGATGGTCATCATCGCAGGCGGTATGGATATTCAAGCCGGTTCCATTGTCGGGCTTACGTCGATCGTCATCGGCGTTATCTTTCAAAGCGGCGTGAACGTGTATGTCGCCTGCCTCATTGCGGTCGTCGCAGGTGCGCTGTGCGGTCTTTTGAGCGGCTTTATCATCGCCTATGCGCGGGTCCCGCCCATGGTCGTCACGCTCGGAGGTTCGTTTTTGTATTCGGGCTTGGCGATTTCGATCACGCGCATTGCAAAAGTCGAACTCTATAAAGGCATCAGCGGTTTTCCTGCCGCGTTTACGGCCTTTACGCAGTTCCGTTTTTTCGGCATCATTCCGTCGCAGATACTGCTCTTTATCGCGATCGCGTTTATCGCCTATTTTATTCTGCACCGCACGAAGTACGGCCGCTATGTGTACCTCTGCGGCATCAATCCGAACGCCGCGGAATTTTCCGGCATCAATACGAAGTTTATCGTGATGACGACATACGCGCTTTCCGGTATCGGCTCGGCGATTGCGGGTATCGTGCTGACGTCCTACCTCGGTACGGCGAAAGCGGATTTCGGCAAAGAGCTTACGCTTCCGATCATTACGGCTGTCGTACTCGGCGGGACGGCGATCACCGGAGGCACGGGCACGATTTTGGGGACGGCGCTGTCGGCGCTCGTCATCGGCATCATGCGCTTCGGTTTATCCATGGCGGGATTGAACACGCAGTACCTCGACATACCCGTCGGCATACTGCTGCTCATCATTGTCGCATCCCGAGGTCTTTCCGCGCAGGGCTTTTCTCTGAAACGCATTGCCGGAAAATTCACTGCTGTGCGAAAATAATTTTTCGAAAATAAATCTTTTCGGAAAATTATTAATAAATAAAACTGACAGACGACGAAAAATATCAGGAGGTATTTATGAAAAAATTGTTGTCGATTATGTTGGCGGCGCTTTTGGTCGGCTCTTTGGCATTTGCCACGGGAGCGAACGAAGGCGGTAACGGTTCGAAAAAAAACGTTGTTGTCGTATTCATTCCGAAAATCAGCGGCAACGCTTTTTTTGAAGTGGCAAACGAAGGCGCGCAAAAGCTCGCAAAGCAGGTCGGCTTTACCGTAAAATATGACGGCAGCCCCGATGCGGCGGTTGCGAATCAGGTCAATATCATCAACAATGCGATTCAGCAGGGTGCGGACGCGATTTCGATTTCGACCGTCGATGCGGCCGGCGTCGATCAGGCGCTGAAAGCCGCGCGCAAGGCCGGACTCGCCGTTATGACGTGGGACTCCGATTCCAATCCCGACGCACGCTCTCTTATGACGAGTCAGGGTACACCCGATATCCTCGGTAAAATGCTCGTCGACATGGGCGTCGCTTCTTTGAAAGAAAGAGGCAAAAACCCCGATTCGGATGCGATCAAATACTGCTGGCACTATTCGCAGGCGACGGTTACGGATCAAAACTCGTGGCACGTAGCAGGCGAAAAATACATCCGCCAAAAGTATCCGAAATGGGTCAACGTCGCTCCCGCCAATTACTATTCGAATCAGGATGCCGAGCGCGCAATCACCGTCGGAGAGGCGGTTCTTTCCGCGCACAAAGACATCGATTTGATTATCTGCAACGATTCGACCGCTCTTCCGGGACAGTGCCAGGCCGCGCAAAACCTCGGTCTCAATCAAAAGAACGTGACGATCACCGGCTTTGCGACACCGAACGCGATTAAAGATTATTGCCGCGCAGGCATCCTCACCCGCTGGGGTTTGTGGGACTGCGGTATCCAAGGCGCGATTTCCTGCTACCTCGCGTACTGGGCGGCGACCGGCCACAGCATGAAAGTCGGAGATACGATCGATATCCCGACGATCGGTACCGTAAAAGTCGAACCGAACACCGTGCTCGATCCGAAAGCCTATACGGCAAGCGATTCCGGCGTCGTACTCCTTCCCGAACGTGCTGTATTTACGAAAGAAAATATGGACAAGTATAATTTCTAATGAGGAAATTATAACGCGTAATAAAACCGGCGCATGATTCGTTTCGTGCGCCGGCTTTTGTCGATTGGGGAAGTTCTGAAAACTGCGGTTTTCAGAGGTAACTTTGCCCGTTATTACTATCGATATTAATAATTTTAGGAATACAGTATGGCAGATTTAGACGGTTTGAAAGTCGCTCACAATTATCACACGGATGTCCGTTTTGCCGTTGACGGATCCTTTTATGTAAAAGGAGCGGGAAACCTCGACTGGGGTATGAAAAAACACTTGTCGAATATTTTCAATCCCAAAAGCGGCAATACCGTGATGTTCGCATTCGACCACGGTTATTTTATGGGTTCCGTTTCGGGTCTCGAACGCCTCGACCTTTTAATTCCGCTTCTCAACAATCACGTCGACGTTCTCATGGCGACAAGGGGTGCGCTGCGTACCTGCGTACGCCCGGATTGCAAAAAAGCGATCGCGCTCCGCGTGTCTTCCGGTTCGTCCATGGTGCAGGAAGATTTGAGTCACGAAGTCGTTGCGGTCGATATGGAAGATGCGATCAGAATGAACGCGGACTGCGTCGCCGTTCAAACCTTTATCGGTGCCGACGGTCAGCTTGAAAGCATCGACAACCTTTCCAAGACGATAAACGCTGCGATGCGCTACAGCATACCGACGCTCGGTGTCGTTGCGGTCGGAAAAAATATGGAACGCACGGGAAAATATTTTAAACTCGCGACGCGTATCGTTGCGGAACTCGGCGCAAATATCGTAAAGACGTATTATTGCGAAGAGTTTGACGAAATTGCCGCGGCCTGTCCCGTGCCGATCGTCGTTGCCGGCGGTAAAAAGCTTCCCGAAAAAGAAGCGCTTGAAATGGCGTACCGCGCGATGCGGGACGGCGCTCGCGGACTCGATATGGGTCGAAATATTTTCCAGAGCGCGCATCCGGTTGCGATGGCCGATGCGATCGGAAAAATCGTTCACAAAAAATTTACCGACAAAGAAGCGTTCGAATTCTATACCGAACAGATCAATAAAAAATAAGCGAAAGATTTTGTAGGGACTGTCCAAAAACTTCTGCTTTTGGACAGCTTCCTTGATTTTAGATGCGATGTTTAAAATTAAGTCATTACAATACAAAGACTTAATTTTAAACTCGACGGGCTGTCGAAAAAGTAACCGACTTTTGAGACAGCCCCTTTTTATGTGTGTTTAATTGATAATTGTTATTGATAATTATTATGGAAAAACTTTTAGGAATATCGGAAGTCGCGCTTCCCGTCGTTGTCATGATCGCTGTAGGGATGTGGGCGCGAAAGACGAAATTTTTAAGCGACGGCGGCGTCGAAGAAATCAAATCGCTCATCGTAAAAGTATGTCTTCCCGCAGTGCTTTTTGCGGCCTTTTACAATATGCGCTTTACGTGGAAAGAAGCGCTCACGCTCGGCGTTTTTGCGCTGATGAACCTCGCGGCTTTCGCGTTCGGAATCCTTGCATGCGCTCTTTTAAAAATTAAAACGCCCGTTGCGCCGTTTATGTGCGCGACGATAGAGGGCGGTTCGATAGGCTATGCGCTTTTTATGTTGCTTTTCGGACAAAGCGAGCTGTACCACTTTGCGCTCTTCGATGCGGGAGGCGCCGTTACTCAGTGGGCGGTTATCATTACGATTTTGCAGCTTCGCACAAAAGGAAAGCTCCGAGCTTCGGAACTCGGAAAATCGCTTGCGACTCCGGTGAATATTGCGATCCTTGCAGGCATACTCTGCTCCGTAAGCGGTTTCGGGCCGTATCTTTCATCGACGCGGGTAGGGAGTATTTTCGAAGGCGTTTTGCACTTTGTCGGTGCTCCCGTCGGACCGGTTATCATCATGACGGTAGGTTACGGCCTTGCCTTTTCGAATATCGAATGGAGCGATACGCTGAAAACCGTTTTTGCGCGTATGCTCGTCTTTGCACTTTTTATGGGCGGTATCGTCTATTATATTGTCGGCCGGATGTACCCGTCCGATCCGCTGTATCGCTTCGGTGCCGTCCTGTATTTTATCATGCCGCCGACGTATGCGTACGGTGTATTTGTAAACGGAAAAGATGAAAGCGCTTTTTTGAGCGCGTATTTGGCGCTCTATACGCTCATTACGATTTTCGGCTACATCGCCCTTGCGTCTTTTGTCGTGTAAGTTTTCTTTTGGAAACTCGAAGTTAAACGAAACGCGCTGTTTCAGCGTTTCGTTTAAACATTCCGCATTTTTCGATTTTGAAAAAATACGGAACGTTTTGACGTTGTTGCCGCTTCCGCTTTTCAAAAGCGCGGAACGGACGCCGTTCGTCGGAAGATATGTATCAGCGGGAATAGAATTCTATAACGTACTGAATATTGCCGACCGGCTGGATATCGCCTGCTGCAGGGAGAGCCGTAACGGTTGCCGAAAGTTTTTCTTCGTCGACGGTAAGCCAGCTTCCGCGATTGCCTTGCGAAGTAACCAGATTGTGCCGGATAAGATTTTGGATACCTTTTTTTTCTTTCGATGTGATAACGTCTTTTGCTTTAATCCGCATGGACGGGACATTCGCCGGTTTTCCGTTGACGTAAAAATAGCAGTGCGAAACCATCTGCCGCGCCTGCGCACGGCTTACCGCAAAACCCATTCTGAAAACGGTGTTATCGAAGCGCTGTTCCAGCAATGAAAGCATATTGTCGCTGGTGATGCCTTCCATACGCTGCGCACGTGCAAACATATTTCTGAACTGCCTTTCCGATATGCCGTATGCGAGACGGAACTTTTGTTTTTCTTTTAACTGTTCGCCGTATACGGATGTTTTGCCGCGCTGTTTTGCTCCGCGTTCTTTGCCCGGAGCGTTCGGCCGTTTCGTCAACAGCTTACTGTATTTCGGATTGCCGAAAATATTGGTACCGAGTCTTCTGACTATTTTACCCTTAGGGTGTTTTACCGACATACTAACCTCTTTAATTAGCGATATTCAATTGTGCCGATTCCGGCAGGATGTTGTTGTTTTTATGCAATTATAGGAAATGAATTTGCATAAAAAGCAGGGAGTCGCCGTACAAAAAAGTAGCCGCGTTTTTTGACGCCGTACTCCGACAATGTGCGTTATTATGTATTGAAGCGCTTTTTTTGTCAAGCGCGCGTGCCTTGACCTTATGATTTATCTCGATTAAAATATGTCTATGTTAAATAAAAAATACGCTTCTCTTTGTTCGGCCGCGTTTTTTTCGATATGTTTTTGTGCATCCGTTTTTGCGCAGACGATTACGACGGCCGGCGATTATTTTAAAACCGTTTCCGATTTTTATGCATCGATACGCGATTACGAAGCGGATATGGATATGTCGATGGGAAGCCGGCAGATGAAAGCGCGCGTGTCGTTTAAGCGCCCGGACTTGCTCCGCATCGATTTTTCGAAGCCCGCCGAGCAGGTCGTATTGTTTAACGGCGATCTTCTCACGATCTATCTTCCCGGCTCTTCCGCCGTACTCCAGCAGCCGGTGCAGTCTTCGAGCGCGGGCGGCGCATCGCTTGCGACTTCACAGGGGCTTTCGCTTATGAGCCGCTACTACACGATCAAATACGAAACAGGGCAGGATCCCGTTGCGCTCGACGATGCATCCGACGAGCGGGTTATAAAGCTCGTACTTGACCGGCGCAATACGACCGAAGCGTTCCGTTCGATCAGAATCGCCGTCAACGCGGAGACGAAGCTTATCAGACGGATTTCCGCAACGACTCCGCAGGGCACGGAATACGTGTTTACTTTTTCCGATTATAAATTGAATCAGGGTATTCCCGATCAGCGTTTTATCTACGATCCGCCTTCATCGGCAAACGTGTATAATAATTTTCTTCTCTCCGAATGAGGCGGGCGTTCTTATGGAAAGTTACGGCACGATTTTAAAACGCTCGCGCGAAGAAAAAAATATCGACAGAGATACGGCTGCCCGCGAAACGTCGATAACGGTCGAATGTATCAGGGGTTTGGAAGAGGAAGACACATCGGTATTTCCCGGCGAACCCTATATGGTGGGGTTTTTGCGCAATTACGCCGAATACCTCGGCGTAAGTCCCGACACGGTCATGTCGCTCTACCGAAGCAAAGCCATTCAGGAATCTCCCGTTCCCGACGGTCTCTTTGTCAAACACAAATCGTCTTTTTTTATACCGATCGTCGTCGGCGTCGGCATTTTCGTCGTCGTATGTATCGCTTCCGTTTTAATAATTTCCAAATTTTTTCACACGAATAAAAACGGCAGTGTCGTAGTCGCCCGGGGTATGGAATCGAAAACCTACGAGCTCACCGATAAGCCGCTTGAAAAGAGGCTGTTCCGCGGCGATAAAATCGTCTATCCGTCGGAAAAAGGGAAGATCATCCTTACCGTAAGCGATACGCTTACGTCGTTCGGCTTGGATACGCCGGTCGGTACGCTTCGCACGGATTTGGCCGAAGAAGCGGAGCTCGATGTCGACGGAGATGCAAAGGGCGATATCATCGTCTACGTTTCCGATATCTCATCGACCGATGCGTCTCGCGGAGCGGAAGTGCGTATGCTCGTGCGCCGTCACGACAGCGATACGCTTGCGATCGATGAAATCGCCGCAGAGGACGTTTCGCAAAATCCGCTCTCCCCGCAAAAACATCCGCAGTCCGTCATTTTCGAAGACAATCGCGCTTATCCCTTTACGGTCAACGTGAGTTTTCGCGGCCCGTGCGAATTCCGCTATAGGGTCGATCGAAAGCGCTCGAATGAAAATTATTTTACGAACGGAGACGTCGTTATGATGACGGCGAACAACGGCGTGCGCGTGTGGATGTCGAACGGCAATACCGTAAAATTTACCGTCATCGCCGATACGAAAAACTACGATCTCGAAATCGGCAAAGCGGGGCAAGTGCTCGTCGAAGATATCAAATGGGTGCGCGATTCGGAAGGCAAATACAGATTGGTGGTCGTTGAGCTTGACTGAATTTTTTATCGACGAACACGGCTGCGCGAAAAATCAAGTCGACGGTGAAATCATCATTTCGCGTTTGACCGCTCTCGGTTTTCGGCAAACATTCGACGCGTCGAAAGCACAGATCATCATTGTCAATTCGTGCGGTTTTATCAATCCCGCCAAAAAAGAATCGATCGATGCGCTTCTCCGCGCGAAAAAAAATTATCCCGATGCAAAAGTGCTGCTTGCAGGATGCCTTGCCGAACGTTATGCGGACGTGTTAAAAGATTCTCTTCCCGAAGCGGACGGCATTTTCGGAAACGGAGATCTTTCGAAAATCGATTCCGTCGTGCGCTCTCTTCTTGCGGGAAAGCGCCCCGTCGTCACGGCGGAGCAGCGCGGCATATCGTGCGGAAAACGGACGATGCTGCTTTCGTATCGCAATTCCGTATACGTAAAGATTACGGAAGGCTGCAGCAATCGCTGTACTTTTTGCGCGATTCCGATCATCCGCGGCTCGGTGCGAAGCCGAAGCGCGGACGACATCGTCGATGAAATTAAAACGCTGCTCTTGCTCGGCGTATACGAAATCAATCTCATCGGACAGGATTTGGCGGCCTACGGTACGGGAGACGGGGACGATGTTTTCGGTACGGGGCGCTTTCCGCTCCCGTGCATAGGGGAAGACGGCGTCAACGAAGGCACTGAAAAACTTTCGGCGCTCGCCCGTTTGTTGAAAAAAATCTCCGCCGTCAAAGGCCGCTTTATCGTGCGTCTCCTCTACATTCATCCCGATCACTTCAACCGCGATATCTTTCCCGTCATGCAAAAGGATCCGCGCATCGTTCCGTATTTCGATATCCCGTTTCAATCCGGCGACGACGAAATTATTAAAGCGATGAATCGGAAGTGTACGGCAAAAGAATACGTGCGCCTCGTGCGCGATATCCGATCTTCGTTTCCCGAGGCGGCGATCAGGACGACTTTTTTGACGGGCTTTCCGGGAGAGACGGAGGAAGCTTTCCGCTCCACGCAGCGCTTTCTTTCCGATATACAAAGCGATTGGTCGGGCTGCTTTACGTACAGCCGCGAAGAAGATACGGCCTCCTACGGGATGAAGGGCAGGGTGCCTCAAAAGACAGCGCTTGAGCGGAAGCGTGTGCTTGAAGCGCTCCAAAGCGAAATCACCGAAGACCGTTTGAAGCTGCGGTGCGGAAAAGAATACGATGTACTCATAGAAGAAGTCGTCGCAGGCGAAGAAGGTCTTGCGATAGGGCGCGCGTGGTTTCAGGCGCCCGACGTCGACGGTTCGTTCGTCGTCCGCTACGACAGGGACGATGAGGCTGAACGGAGCGCCGTGCAATGCGGAAACGTCGTGCGCGTTTTTGCCGACGGCGTGAGCGGCGTCGATATCGATTCTCGTCTTGTTTCAAATTTAATAATCAACAAAAAGCGGTCTCGCGCATCAGGCAGAACGGCCGCCATTCCGCCGCTTTTATATGCGAGCGATTTTTACGATGCGGGAGAGGGCCGATGACCGACGCGCGGACGGATCTTTCGTACATGGAAACGCTCAACCCCGAACAGAAAGAGGCGGTCGAACATTCGGCCGGTCCGCTTTTGATTCTTGCAGGAGCGGGAAGCGGAAAGACGCGCGTTATTACGACAAAGATCGCCTATCTCATCGCCGAAAAAAAAATCCCGCCCGAATCCATACTCGCGGTAACCTTTACGAAAAAAGCCGCGAACGAAATGCGCTCGCGCGCGATCGCCCTCGACGACAGAGCGCGCTTTGCGGAAATACGTACGTTTCACTCGTTCGGCGCGTGGTTTTTGCGCCGCTATGCCGCTGTCGCAAATCTTTCTCCCTCGTTTATCGTGTACGATGACGACGATGCGGCCACTCTCGTGATGAAAGCCGTTCCCTCTCTCAGGCGCCGGCAGGCAGAACTCGCCGCACATAGAATTTCGCTCGCAAAGGATTACTGCCTTACGCCGGACGACGATTTATCCGCCGTCGATTCGACAGGAGAGCTGTCGGCGATCTACCGCGCGTATGAACAAAGGCTTTCCGAAACGGGAAACGCCGATTTCGGCGATTTAATAATGAAGCCGGTGCGGGTGATGGAAGAAAATCTCGCCGTGCGCGAGCAGATGCGTTTCCGTTTCCGCGTCATCATGGTCGACGAATATCAGGATTCGAACGTCGCCCAGTTTAAGCTTTTGCAGACGCTTTCGGGTACGGCAGAAGGAAGCGGTACGTACGTGTGTGTCGTCGGAGACGACGACCAGTCGATTTACCGTTTCCGCGGTGCCGAAGTACAAAACATTTTGACGTTCCGCAAAAAATTCCCCGGCACGAAAATTATTAAACTCGTGCGCAATTACCGCTCGACGGGAAAAATTCTTGCCGCCGCGGACGCCGTCGTAAAAAACAACGAAGACCGCATCGGAAAAACGCTCAAAGCCGAGCGAGGGGCGGGAAAAGCACCCGTGCTCGTGTATTTACCCGATCAGGATGCGGAAGCGAGATTTTGTGCAGAGCTCATCGAAAAAGCGCATGCGGAAAAAGAGACTCCTTACGGCGATTGGGCGATTTTATACCGTACGAACGCGCAGTCGCTCGGATTTGAAAACGAATTTTTACGCCGGCGGATACCCTACGCCGTCGTCGGTTCTTTGAAATTCTACGAGCGGGAAGAAATTAAAGACACGCTCGCATTTTTATCGCTTGCCGCGAACGAGCGCGACGAAATCGCATTTCGCAGAATCGTCAATAAACCTTCGCGCGGCATCGGAGAAAAAACGCAGGAGGCGATCGTTTCATACGCCCGCGAAAAATCGATCGGTTTTGTAGAAGCGGCAAAAGCCTGCGCTGATGATGCCGGGAAAAAAGCGAAAGAAGGCATCCGCGAGTTTTGCGGTGCGTACGACGGCATTATTAAATCGTTTTCGGAAGACGAGCGGCTTTCGCACTTTGTTGGAAAAATACTCGACGCGTCGGGCCTGCTCGAATATCACCGTACGCAGGATGAAATATCGGGTACGCAGCGCGCGGCGAATATGCAGGAACTCATGAACAGCGCGTCGCTGTATGCGTGTACGAAAGACGGGCTTTTGCAGTTTCTCGATTCGATCACGCTCGACCGTTCGCTCGAAACGGGCGATGACGGAAAGGGAGATGCCGTAACGCTCATCACGCTGCACAACACGAAGGGACTTGAGTTTCCGCGGGTAGTCATCACGGGATTGGAAAACGGTATCTTTCCGCGGGGCGATAAAACGGGAAGCGAACTCGAAGAAGAACGCCGCCTTTTTTACGTCGGCGTAACGCGGGCGCAAAACGAACTCTATGTTACCTCCTGTGCCCGCCGCCGCCTGTACGGGCGTACGGAGTTTATGGAGCCGAGCGTTTTTCTCGAAGAGGCGGAAAGCGCGTTTCGTGTAATTGGAGAAAGGCCGCAAAAATCCGATCTGCAAAGCGGCCGCTCTGAAGCGGCAAACGGGCTTTCGGAAAAATGGAAGCGGGGCTGCCGAGTTTATCACGACGACTGGGGGTACGGACAAATCGTTTCGTCGGATACGAGCGACGACGGAGAATTCGTTATCGCGGTTCAATTTGAAAGCGGTGCAAAAAAACGTTTTATGCCCGAATATCAATCGCATTCTTTGATGCTTGTGCACGATTGATCCGTAATCGGCATCTTTGAAAAATTCGGTTTTCGGAAAACCCTCTAATCGTTTTCGGCGATAAATTTACGGTATTTGTCGGCATCCGCTCTGAATGCGACGATCGGAGAAGTTTCGTCGGCCTCCGCATTTTCGAGCGCTTCGCGTGCTTCCTGAATAAGTCGCTTTCCGGGAAGCATCCGCATTGATCGGGATGAAATGCCGACGGCACACTTGGGCTCCATGTTTTCGCCCTTAATAATTTTAATAATATCTTCGCGCAGCGAAGATGCGATTTCAAGCGCTCCGTCAACGTTCGTATTGATTTTGATTATGGCAAAACCGTCGTTCATGTATTCGAAAAGCATATCATTCGATTGAAAGCGTTCGAAAAGGTACGCGCATATTCTTTTCGATGCGTTTGAAGCAAACGAAAGATTCGGAATGCGGACTATAAAAAGCGATACGTCCTGTTCGGAAGAAGCCGCCCGTACCAATTCTCGATCGAGTTTCTCTTCAAGGTTTTGTTCCGAATGGAAGCCGGTCAGCGGCGAAAACTTGTCCGTAATATCGTTTTGCATTTCGCCTTCATTTTCCCAAAAAGGCGTTTCGGGCGGAACGTATTCGCTTTCGATATCCCGTACGTCGTTTTCAAATTCTCCGTAAGATATTTTTTGCACGCTTTTTTCGGTATCGCTTTGAGTTTCGCTCTGCGGTACGGTATTGCCGTCGGAAGAAAATTCGCCGTCGAAGGGCAAATCGTCTTCAAAGGGGAGATCCGTATTTTCAGCTGTCGTTTCGGAAAACGCCGCGCCGGTTTTTTCTTCGATGGCATCTGCAGGTGACGAAACGGAATATTTGGAATTTGCAAACTCAAGATAAAGTATTAAAATCAAAGTGAGGACGGTAAGTGCAAGGATAACGACGAATGAAAAGCGCGCATAATAAAAAACGGAAGAAGGGCGGATCAGGTACATCGATGCGGTGAGAATGTACGTGTCTCCTCCCGTTCGGAAACTGCTCGAATGTATTTCCGAAAGTCGGGAAGGGCGTATTGCCGAACTTTCGGCGTTTTCGGGGTATACGAATATAATCTTCGATGCGCTTTTTAATATGATAAAGGCGTAGTCGCCGTAATTGCCGCACGCTTTCGAAAATGCGTCTCGGAAGTCGGGCGACGAAGCGTCGTAGCGTAAAAGTGCGTTTCGTGCCGAAGATGCCAGCCTGTCGAATTCGCGTCCGGTACGTTCTCTTCCCGTTGCGTATTCACAGCCGAGTTTATAGAAAAGAAAGATAATCACCGCGGCAAACACGGAGACGATGACGATCGAATAGACGGTAATGCTTTTACGTTTCATAGTGTCGAGTATATCTCAGAATCTCGGCGTATGCAAGTTTCAAAAGTTCGGGAAATGCGGCGCGTGAATTTTCATTTTTTAACCGCGCCGAAACGTCGATGCCGCGATGCTCTCCGCCGAAGTTTTTATTTTTTCGAAGCGAAGCGACTGCGGGAAAAAACGAAGCGATTACCGGAGAAAAATCGGGATACGAAAGTTTTTTTTCACAATCTGAAAAATCTTTTTTGAAAAAGGAAATAAACGACGGCATATCGAAAGAGGAGCAAAAGCGAAGCGGCGGATAGACTTTTTCGGAAACTGCGCGATATAAAAAGCCGTCGGAGTCGATATCGGTACACGTTTCAAAAAGGACGGATTCGAACGTTTTGCGGTATGCGTCGAGCGTTTCGCTCGTACGCCGTTTTCCGTTTTGAAAAAGTTCGGTGCGGAACATAAGCGCGTCGAACGCCGTTTCCATAGGCTCCGTGCGGCAGGAGAACGAATTGTACAGCGCATCGAAATAGGTGCCTTTCATGTACGGTTTTTCCGAATACGAAAAGTCCGCGCCGCACACTTCGATTTTCGAAAATCCCGCTTTCAGCGCAAAGTCGAGAGCGGCAATCGTTACCGTTCCCGCACCCGTGCGGATGAACGGAAATGCCGTACCGGTTTTACGTTCCGAAAAGAGCGATGCGTAAAACGAAAGCGGGTGTCCGGTTTGAACGAACGCGATTTTTCCTCCCGATTTTTTAATAAACCGGATCGCGCTCGGATTTGCGCATAAGTCGAAAATAAAAAGCGTACCTTCCGTTCGCACGCCCGAAAAAAAATGCTGTGCCGATAAAAGCTGTCCGTCGATCGATACGACGGCGTCGCATAGTATGCCGCGTTCTGTAAAACTTTTGTAAGCGGTATCCGTCGCAATGATGTAAAGCTCATTTCTTTTTTTTTCAATGAGCGAAACGGCAGTGTCGAGAGAGGGGCCGGCAGCCGCGATCAAAGCCGTTTTTCCGCCGGGCGCGGCAAACGACGTATCGTTCTGCACGCTGCGTGCCGGAGCGGATTGTGCGCCGATCTGAGCCAAGTTCGCTATGATATTACGCTGCCAGATTTTTCCGAAGTGCGCTTGCGCCGAATAATCTGCGGCAATCGCCCGTGCCGCGCTCGCCGTCTGCATTCGAAACGCTTCGATGCCGATTTTATTTTCGCTTGCCCACGCGGGCGTTTCGATTATCGAAAAAGAGCCGTAAAAAGCAGGCACATAAAACCGGAGCATCGTGTCGGAAATTTTTTCCGTCGGAACGATACGGACGGTTTTGTCGCCGGATAAATTATTAAAAACGGGAATCTTCATCAGAAAATCGATATCGCTTTGAGAATTTTCCGCAGCGAGAATAAAGGAACGGGGAAATCGTTTTTTGAGCGCGCGGATAAAGTAGCCGCCTCCCGCACCCGCGACGATAAAAAAGCCCGCTTCATCCATACGCGCGGCATATTGTTCGGCTTCTTTTTCGGGATCGTAGCGGGAGTGCATGCTTTTTCCGTTTTGAAAAAGCGGAACTGGACTTCCGTTTTTTGCCGGTATAATCGACGAAAAAAGCGATGTCATGAAAGGAGCCTCTCGATTTTTTTTAAAAGTTCATCGCTTTTTTTTTCAAGCGTTTTCGCTTTGCGCCCTTTTTCTTCGCCGTCCGTTTCCCGCTTCCATGAAATATATTCCGCAGGAAAAAATTCGTGAAGCCATTCGTCGCTTTGTCCATGGCGCTTTGCAAAGTCGAGGGCGGATTTTTGTACGTCTTTTTTTTGTGCAAGCGCTTCATCCGCGATGCGCGGCAATGTTCCGTTCGGTGAAAGCGATTTTTCGAAAAAATCGAAATCGACGTCGCCGATTGCGCCGAGCGTATTTGAAAAACGGTATTCGTGCGCGAGACGGTAGACGTTTCGGGTTTTCTTTTCGGGAAGCGCTTGAAACCATTTCCGGTAAAGCCTGAGGGCGCCGGATGTAAAGCGCGAAATCGAAACTCTCGTTTCTTTAGGAAATGTTTTTACATCAAAAATTTCCGCGCGGAGGTCGAGTTCGTTCGGTTCGGCGTGCTGTAAGCCGGGGACGGGCGCCAGATCGAGACCGCAGAAAAAAATCGGACCGTCCGTTATCGCTTTTGCAAAGGAAAGCGCGCTTCCGCTTACCGTACCGTTTCTTTCGATTTTTACGGAGGGAATACCGCAGGATTTAAAAAGTTTTGACGCGAAGCCGTCGCCGTATGAAAGGGGAACGATATCGTTTTGTGATAAAATAGTTCCGCCGCAGGCCGCTTCTTCCGCGAGCGCAAGCGGTATGCCTGAAACGAAAGCGAGCCGAGTCAAGTGCGCCTTTGCATAAAATCCTCCGTCGGTTGAAAAGCAGAGGTCGGGGATAATGCCGTGAGCGGTCAAAACCGAAAGAGCCGAAGAGACAGCAATGAGAAAATAATATTTTCGAAAGCGGGCGAGGAGGGGAAGCGCGTTCGTGAGGCTCGGTCCCGAAGCTGCGACGACGAGGGGAGCGTTTCCTTTTATAAGGGTCTTTACCCATTCGATGTGTTTGCAGATAAAAAATGCGTTCAGTATCCAGCGCGAAGAAAAAGCGCTCCGTGTAAAAAGGACGTCGCGTCCCTTATCGACGGCATTTTTTATTTCCCGCCAAACGGCTTCGTCTTTTCGGGGAAACGCGCGTGCGGAAGGATGCCATGACGCAAAGAGCGAGCTGCATAAACCTTCTTCGCCGAGAGAGGCAAAAAGATTTTCCGAAAGCTCTTCCTCTTTTTTTGCCGCATTGAATACGATATCCCATCGCTTATCCGATTCGGAAAAATCTTCGCTGTAGCGGACGGCGCACAGCGTTGCGGACGGAAATCGCTTACGGAGAAAAGTTTCGCAATAGGATAATGCCGGTTCGGTTACAATTATATATTCGGGATAAAAAGATGTGCCGAGAGATGCGGCAAATCGCTCGCCTTCTTTTTCAGGGTCGTATGATGAATGAAGGGATGTGCCGTTTGCGCTGCACGAAATGCTGCCGTTTTTTGCCGTAAAAAAACGAATACCCAAATTAACCTTCGACGGCAAAGCGTTCGATTTCTTCCGCACTGCGCGCGCTTCCGGCTTTGATGAGCATGAGAGCAGCGGCGGCGTCGGAAAGGAAGGGAGAGAGAAAACGGCTTATGTGAAACTGCAAAACGGCTTCGTCGAAATCGTCGTGAGAAAAAAGGACGATATGCAGCTCTCCGTTTTTTCCTTGTACGCACATATTCGGAGCGGCGAACGAATGTGCAAGCATATCGGATATTTCTCCGCAGATAACATTGAACAGTCTCTCTTTGACGGCATCGCTTTTCGACGAAACCGAAACGAGCGTGCGGTTTATCGCGATTTTCGTCGAAAGCAAAAAGAACAGCGCGCTGTTATCGTTCGGAAAACAAGATGCGCCTGAAAAAATTGCATTGCCGTTTTTTAAGCGGCCGCCGTGTCCGCGGTTTTTAATAAATTCTTCAAGGGCGATTTTTATCGTTTCGGACGGAGGAGAAGAGTTTTCACCGATAAAATCGGCTTTCATAAAAACGGCATCGGATGAAAGACGAAAAAAATGGACGGAGGAGAGACGTTCTTTTATACGCGGGGAAAAGAGCTGGTAAAATGCCGCAAGGTTACCGAGCGGGTTTGAAAAAGTTTTTATCGATGTATCGACTCCTATCGTTCCGTTCCAAAAGTCGGAAGATGAAACGGAAAGCGCGATGCTTTGAGCGTCGAGACCAGTGCATGCGCTTGCGGCAAAAGAGCCGTCCGTTATTTCAAAAAGCGATCCGTGCAAAATACCGAAATCACGGCACAGATCCGAAAAGGAAACGTAAGAGGGGGTTTGCATACGGGGAGCGGCACGGGACAAAAGTCCCGAAGCCTTTTTCGACTGTCCGCCCGATACGCGGTTGAGCAAACCCATGTTATGACAATCCCAAATCCGAAAAAAGTTTCTTATATGTCGCGAATTGTTCGGAGCGCGCGAATTCGACGATTTTTTCTTCGGGTAAATCTTCGAGCAGCTGATCCATGTACAAAAGGACGGATTTGATTTCTTCGGTCAAGTTTGCAGGCAGACTCGAAGAAGTGTTTTGTGAAGCTGTTTTTAGCGCAGGTTTTGCCGCAGTCGATTCGGCGTCGGTAAAAGCGGCGTTGTGCGATGAGGTATCTTCGGCGGGCACATCCGTTTTGAAAAAATCATCCGTTTCGGAAGTCGAATCGGTTTTGGAAAATTTATCGGTGATATCGGCTTTATGATCGTTGCCGGATGAATTCGGTTCGCTTTGCGAAGCGGGAGCGACATCGCGCAAAATATCGTCGACGCTCGGAATGGAAATATCTTCGAGCGGTTCCGCATCCGAAAGATCTTCGAGTTCGGCTTCTTCGGGCAGCTCTTCAAGTTCCTCTTCTTCGCCGGGCGCGATCGGCAATTCGCCTGCCGTATCGGTTTTTGTTTCCTGCACAAAAAAATCGTCGGTCGATTTGTTTTTTTCGGAAATATCGGGAGCGACGGAAATATCTTCGGTTTGCGTGCCATCGACAATTTTGTTTTCTTCTGCAAGTTCGTCGACTTTGCTTTCGTTATTTAAAAAATCGGCGCTGCTCATGATATTGTCGAGTTCGTCGCCCGAAAGCGAAATCGTTTCGTCTTCGTCCAAATCGTTGAAAAATCCTCCTCCCTGCGTTTCCGCGGCGGGAGTTCCTCCGCGCGATTTTAATTCGGCGAATTCCGTTTTCAATGCCGAGATTTCGTTTTTTAATCCCGAAAGATCTTGGACGATTTGCCGCAGAAGATCGTTGCTTTCCGTCTGCGGTGCGGAAACGCTGTCCATGAGCGATTTCGCTTCTTCGTCGAAACTGTCGGGTACGACACTTTGCGTTTGTGCCGAAGAAAGAGCGCCGTCGTCGGGAGCAACGGAAAGATCGTAATCGATATGAGCCGATTCCGTTTTTGCAGGAGAGACGCTTCCGCCCGATTCGGTATCGGAAGGCGCTTCGTCGTTGCTGAAATCGACTCCGAAATCGGAAAGGTCGACGTCTTCGGTGACGGAAGCTTCCGCCGGTGCGGAAGTTTCCGCTGTGCTGAACGTCGTGTCGATCGATTCGGGAAGTTCGGGGAGAACGGAAGCATCTTCGATTTCGGAAGATACGGGAAAAGATATCGAATCGTTTTGCGTTTCTTCCGCAGCGCCGAAAAAATCGGACGCGGTGTCAGCGCTCGCGCCGAGCGTGTCATCGGGGACGGGAGGTTCCGAAAAACCGTTGTCGAGAAAATCCTCGATGGAAACGTCTTCGACGGCAGATGCATCGCTTTGCGCTTGCTCATTTACGGATGAATTTATTTCGGAAAAATCGGGCAAATCGACGTCGAAATTAAAATCGTCGATGCTTTCGGATTTTTGAGAGTCGGATTCCGGAGATTTTTTTACCCAGACACCGTAACTGTCGAGTTCGTTTTTGTTATCGGTATTTGCCATATCATTCCCCTCTGTATGCAGAGATACATAGTTTATCCGTTATAGTATCGGCATAAAAGCTTCAAAAAAACAGTACGCCGACGGGAAAATTCCGCCTATACTATCGGTACAGTATAACATATATTTCCGTTTCAGAAAATAGGTTATTACACCGATAAAGACAATATGACGCGAACAAAAATGCTTTCGGCTGTTTTTATCGGTACCTTCGTATACGTACTCCTTTCAATTTTTGCAGGCAGAGACGGAATCATCGTATACAATCAGCTGCAAAAACAAAAACGCGCGATAAGCAGGCAGACGGCACTCATCCAAAAAATAAACGAAGAACTGTTACTGGAACGCACGGCGCTCGAAAAAGATAAAGACGTTATCGCCGCCTATGCGCGCAAGCTCGATTACGTGAGTGAAGGGGAAAAGCTCGTTAAAATAACCGGACTTAAGCCCTACGAAGCGCCGCTGTATGATACGGGAACCGTCGTTCGGCGCGAGCCGATAGCGTTTATGAGCGAGCGGACATGCAAAGCATGCGGCATCGCGTTTTTTGCGCTTACGTTCGTACTTTTGGCGCTTACCGGAGAAAGCGGAGAAGTTATGGCGCGGCGAAAAAAAGTGCAAGTCTTAGCGGAAGAAAAACGGATTTCTTCTGCAATGCGGAAAACCGCTTCCGATGCTGCGGGCAAAATGCGCATAGCGTCTTTCGGCGGCGGTACTCGGTGATATTGCAGAAAACCGACGAAAAGGCGTCTTCCCTGTGCGTTGATTTTTTAAAGCGCGGAAAGATCCTTATCCTTCCGACCGATACCGTGTACGGTTTTTCGGGCATCGTCGAAAGCGGTAAAAAAATATTCCGAACCGAAGAAAAAATACGGGCGATAAAGGGCAGGGACGAAGGAAAGCCTTTTATCCGCCTCATCGCACACCCCGATGAAATCCGCCGTTATGCAAAGGACGCCGTACCGGACTCTCTCCTTGCAAAGTGGCCGGGCGCGCTCACGATCATCGTAAACGACGGAACGGGGGGTACTGCCGCGTATCGCTGCCCGGGAGATGCGTGGCTGAGAGCTGTCATCGCACAAAGCGGCCCCGTCTATTCGACGAGCGTCAACAAAAGCGGAAAACCCGTACTCGAAAAAATAAGCGACATTATCGAAACGTTTGAAGACGATGTCGATTTAATAATTTCATCGGGCGATACGTCTGGCACCCTTCCGTCGACCATCGTCGATATAAGTTCGGGTACCCTCCGCGTGCTGCGTCAAGGAGCCGTGCAGGTGTAATGCACGGAATGATTTTCGGATAAATTTAATAAAATGATTTTCCGATCATTCGTTTTTGCGCAATATCAGTATTGAACACGGAGCCGTTTGCAGTTCTTTCAAATCATCGGAATGACAGATCCTTCCGTCCGTCAGATTTTCATATTCACCCTCAGGGATAGTAGGTAAAAAAACACAGGCCTGCACAAAATCCGAATTTACGATGATCAGGATTTTTTCTTCGGAACACTCCCTCCAAAAGCCGAATTGCCTGTTTGCAATAAACTCCTGCCGGTACGAACCGCGCTGCAAAGCGGGACGGCTCCGTCGTATTTTCGCAAATGTTTCAATGGACGTACGGATAAAGCCCGCGTCAAAACCCGGCTGCGTAAAATCCGGAAGCTGAGCGAAAGGCGGAAGCGGAGGGCGCAGTTCGTAATCGCCGTCGACTTTCCGCATTCCCCGTATACCGTATTCGCTGCCGTAGTAGACGGACGGGATGCCGGGAATCGTAAAGAGCAGCCCGTATAGCAGATGCAGGTGCCGCTCCGGAGAGGTGAGCGCACTGACCGCACGATTTACGTCGTGGTTGTCCACGAAATTGTATAATGCGATGTCTTTATACATACCGCTTTCGGCGTTATATTCTCTGTCCAAATTATACGAAAGCTCATACATATTCCGATCGTTCAAACACGACCAAAGCGATTTGTACATCTGATAATTCGTTACCGAATCGAGCCTGCCGTTCCGCGCCCATTCGGAATAGTCGCCGTGCACGACTTCGCCCATGAGCCAAAAATCGCTCTTTATACTTCGACAAAAGGAAGCCAGCGCATCGAGGAAGGTTTTGCTCAGCACATCCGCCGCATCGAGGCGCAGACCGTCTATTGCGAATTCTTCGATCCACATTTTTACCGCGCCGAAAAGATGCTCCCGTACGGCGTCGTTATCGACATTCAGTTTTACCAAATCCTTGCAGCCCGCCCAGCCTTCATATTCAAAGCAGTCCCCCTCGGCACTCCGCCGGGAAAAATCAATATTGACATACCAATCTTTGTAAGCGCTGTATTGCCCTTTTTGCCGAATATCCTTAAACGCAAAAAAATCCCGCCCCGTATGATTGAATACCGCATCGAGCACCACGGCGAATCCCTTTTCATGACACAGGCTGCAAAAGCGTTTGAAGCGCTCGTTATTCCCCAACCGACGATCCACGTGATAATAATCGACCGTATCGTATCCGTGCGCGCTCGACTCAAAAATCGGCCCGATGAGGAGCGCATTACAGCCCAAGGATCGAATCCTGTCCAACTGCTCCGAAAGTTTTTCAAAAAAATCCCCTGCGGAGCACGCAAAATCATTCCGCTTCGGGCAATTCCCCATACCCAGTGCATAGATATGATAAAAAATTTTATCCGAAAATAAATTTGACATATACATCTCCCGGCATCAGTTTGCTACGCCGTAGACAAAGCCGTGTACGATGCGGTAAATCGTTTGATCGTCTCCGGACAATTTTTGATGTACGCATAAAAGCGAAACCGAAATAACGTTGTTGTGGTACAGTATGGAATACAGTTTTTCTTTTCCGCGCATATTGCCGAACTCGTGCGCGGATTTAATAAAAAATTCCGAAAACACCGAATCGAAACGTTTTTTTAACGGCGCATAGACCGCTTCGGTTTCCGCATTGCCGGGCGCATTTAAAAGCACGCTGTGCAGATTAAAAAAATCGGGATTTTCGAGGGCGAAATCGATCGCCGCGGAGAGGATTTTTGTCAGGCTTTTCAAAAAATCGTGCTCGTACGCTGCGGCACGCTCGAGCTTTTGCAAAAGCTCCGCACCCTTTGAATCCGCTATCGCCTGCAAAAGCCCCTGCTTGCTTTTGAAAAAATAATATAAGGTCGGTTTTGTGATGTTTGCGTTTTCGCAAATTTCCTGCACGCCGACTCCTTCGTATCCCTTTTGTGAAAAAAGGCGTATTGCCGTGTTGAGAATTGCATCTCTGCTGTTATCGTTTATTGTCATATTTATATACCGTTCGGTATATAATGTACCGATCGGTATATTATTTGTCAAGAGGTGAACATTGAATATTTCGGAGAATATGCCCTCACTCAAAATTCCGTCCTTGTCGGGGTTAAAGAAAAAACGGAAAGATTTTAATCAATCGCTTTCGGTATTTTGTTCCGCCGCCTCTTTTATCTTTTGCATCAGCTTTTCCGGGTTTTTGAACAGTTCGTAGTCTTTTTTTGAAAAGGTGAAATCCGCCCAACCGGCTGATGTTGAGGATATGACGGCTTTTTTCGTATTGCCGTAAATATATAGCCGAATCGTTTCGAAGCTTTCGGGTGTCCAAACGGTGTAGCGATACAGCAGTTTCCTGCCTTTGTGCAGACTTTTTTCCGGCAAAAAAGTTTCAAACCGATGTTGCTTAAAATTTCCGGTACGATTTTGCAACAAATCGAGCAGCGCTTCAGGCCCTGCATGAATTTTGATCGATGATACGAGCGTGCCCTTCGCATCATAGGCAAAAACGGTTTCGTGTTTGTTTTCATATCGGATGAGCGCTTTTTTTATCGAAGCAGGTTGGGACAATATTTTGTAGGCGTCGGCAAACAGCTCCCATGCGAAAACCTCGGGCATATCGTCGTCTTCGGGTATATCGGGTATGTATGCCGTTTTTCCGTCCGCATAGATAAAAAGCCGCGTGCCTACAGGCGAATTATTGAATATGTCGTATCGGTATAATACTTGCGTATTTTCGGGTACGCGCGTAAATGCGGCGGCATCCGCCGCGACGCCCACGCTTTCTTCCAACAGCGCGGAAAAGGAATAAATTTCGTTTTTGCTTGTCAGCTCGCACACGAGTTTTTCTTTTGCATCGTACACTTTTATGCCGAATATGTTTTCGGAAGCGCCGTTTTCGAGCGAATTATTTTCATCGTTCGAAAAGGCCGATATCGCAGACAAAAAAAGCGCGGTGCAGAGCAATGCATATTTAATCGATTTAATCACAGTATCCTCCCGTCGTAAATTCTATCGTTCACTTTCGTTTCCACTCGATCCGCACTTTGCCCGAGACGATGCCGCCCTTCGATTCTACGAGCGTCGTTTTTATGCCCGACAGCGTCGAACCGTTTTGTACGGTGAGTTTCCACGAAAGGGGAGGCGCATCCGTCGCTGCGAGGAGGGCGGCTTCGCGCGGCAGTTCCGGAAAAAACGATGCGTTCGATTTTCCCGCCTGCGTTACGGTTACTTCTTTTCCCGTAACCGAAACGGAAATATTCATCGTCGCGCCGTTTTTGTAGATGATAAAACCGCGTCCGCCCCGAAGAATGACGATTTTATCGATATACTCTTCGCCGCCCCATGTTCCCGCGATCGAGTCGGTCGAGAGAGCAGGGCTCCGATTATCGGGTATATTCGTGTCGTTCGTCCGATCGGCTTCTTTCGGATTTCGATTATTCAAAAGGCTTTCGAATATCGACCGCAGAGAGGCTTTCGATTCCATGAGGATTTTATAATATGAGTCGTAGGTTTGGGTGTACGAATGGATATCCTTTGTCCGCATGTCGGCGACGCAGATCGTGCAGTCCCATTTTCCGCCGGCCGGATCTTTTTTGCCGATGAGCGCGTAAAACGCAAGGGGAGCAGCGGCTTTTGAAAAGTCGGGGGCACCCTGCGCTTTGTACGCTTCGGCAAAACCGCTTTGTCGTCTGTCGGTAACCGAAATGCCCGGCAATTCGCCGAGCTGCGTGAGGTAGAGGGTTTCCGTCATTTGAATCATATTGGCGTCGGCATCGGAAGATATGACGCCGAAAAAATCGACAGAGCGGGAAGGTTGGCTTTGAGCTCCGAATGCGGCAAGCGATACGACGAAGGCCGCCGCCGCACGGCGAAAGGCTTTTTTCATCAGCCGTTTATCTCCCTGCGGAACTCTCGCGCGGCTTCCCTGTCCATGTCCCGAGCGCGGATCGTGTCGCGCTTATCGTACTGCTTTTTGCCTTTGCAGACGCCGAGCTTCACTTTGACGCGGCCGCCTTTCAAATAAAATTCGAGCGGAACGAGCGTATAGCCTTTTTCGTCGGTTTTCCGCGCAAGCCGCTTTATCTCGTTTTTGTGCAGCAAAAGCCGCTTCGGCCGATCGGGAGAAGGGGTAAACGCCGACGAATAGGAATATTCGGAGATGTGCAGATTTTGTACCCACACTTCGCCTCCTTTGATTTCCGCAAAGCCGTCGGGAAACGAAAGATTGCCCGCTTTTATCGATTTGACTTCCGAACCGCGCAGTTCTATTCCGCATTCGATCGAGTCTTCGATAAAATAATTGAAACGGGCTTTTCTGTTTTCCGCGATAATCTTTTTTCCGTCAGCCATACCTTTTCCATTATATGAAATCGCCTGTATATTGTAAACTCGCGGCGTTTGTGTTATGTTACACGCATGAAGCAAAAGCTGTACGACTATTCTTTCGACGTAAAAAAGCAGCGCCGGCGCACGATTGTTTCGGTTATCCTTTTTTTTCTGATCGTCTTTGCGGGTGTTTCGCTCGTACGCAGTTTTGCGCTTTTTACCGTCCGCTCCCGCTCGGTTTCCATGCAGCCCGATATCCCTTCCGATTCGTGTACCGTATTTACGCCGATTGTGAAAAATCTTTTGCGCGGAGATGTCGTTATGCTTAAATCCCGCCGCACATCTTCTCCGTCCGCTTTCGTGACGGCTGCCGACGCGGTAGTGAGATTTTTTACCGCACAGCAGTATTCGCTTTTCGGTAACGATACGGCAAGCGAACAACCCGAAATCCGCCGCGTCGTCGCTTTGCCCGGCGACACCGTCTATATGAAAGGCTACGTCGTCTTTGTGCGGCCTGCGGGGGACAGCCATTTTCTTACCGAATTCGAACGAGCCGAAAAGTCCTATAACGTGCGCATCGTTTCCGTGCCATCCGATTGGGACAGCGAAATCGGCGTGAGCGGCAGCTTTGAAGCGCGCACGCTCGGAAGCGGCGAATACTTCGTGCTCGGCGACAACCGCACGAGCGCCCTCGATTCACGCCTGTGGGGTGCGGTGCGCATTGACGACATAAAAGCGAAAGGGCTCGCCGTGTATTTTCCGTTTGCGAAATTCCGTCTTTTGTAGAGCAGTGGGCGCATCTTTTCCGCTGTACGTGCACATTCCGTTTTGCACTTCGAAATGCTCCTACTGCGATTTTTTCAGCGTACCCTGCGCAAAAAAAATCGACGACGAATATATCGATGCCGTTTTGAACGAAGCGGCATGTACGGCGTCGCTCCGCGATATCGATTCGTGGAAGACGATCTACGTCGGAGGCGGGACGCCGAGCCTGCTTTCCGAAAAGCAAATCGATTTTCTCTTTTCAGGATTATTAAAAATGTCCCGAAAGGCGCCGCTTGAAGTGACGATGGAAGCGAACCCGTCCGACGTAACGGAAAGCCTCCTCGATGCGGCGTCCGCTTCGGGCGTAACGCGTATTTCGTGCGGCATTCAATCGTTCAGCGACGCTTCTCTTTGCCGCGTGCGGAGACGGAGCCGCGCGAGCGATGTGTACCGCGCACTTTCGCTTTTTGAAAAAAAACGGCCGCACGCGCTGTCGGTCGATATGATTGCCCGTCTTCCCGAAGAAACCGATGCATCGTTCGCTTCGGGTTTGAAAACGCTCCTCTCGTATGCGCCCGATCACATTTCACTTTATTCGCTCACCGTCGAAGAGGGTACGCCTCTTTGTTCGGAAATCGAAAGCGGTAAAATCCTGCACGACATCGATGCGTCGGATGCGCTTTGGATTTCGGGGCGCGACTTTTTGTGCGGCGCGGGATACGAACAGTATGAAGTGTCGAATTTTTGCCGCAGGGGATGTGAGTGCCTGCACAATCTCGCCTATTGGAATCTCGAAAGCTATGCCGGCATCGGCGCGGGCGCGACGGGAACTTTTTACCGAAAGGATGTGTCCGCGAGATTTACGAATACGCGCGACATCGATTCGTATACGCGCTTTTGGAACGGCGAAAAAATCGATGCGGACGATTTGCGCTCACGCATCTTTTTTTCGAACGGTTTTCGTACGGCGCACCTGCGTGCGGAGCGGGAGCATAGGGATGAAAAACGTACGACGCAAGGGGACGCGGTACAAGCATATACGAAGCGCAGATTCGGAGAAATTCCTTTTTCCGTCGAATACATCGATAAAAAAACGGAAGCGTTTGAATTTTTTATGATGGGACTTCGGATGACACGCGGTATCTGTCGTGAAACGTACGAAAAGCGATTCGGCGCTTTTCCCGAAAAGGCGGAAGCGCTCTTTACAGCGTGGGAAGGGCGGGGTTTGGCTTTGCGGCGGAAAAAAAACGGCCGGCGCTTTTACGCGCTCACAAAAGAAGGGCTTTTGTTTCTCAACGAATTTTTGGAAGCGCTTTTGTAAGGGCAAGCACTTTGCTCGTTTCCTAAACGTATCGCTTAAACGCCGTGCACCGCTTTTTTCGGAATCCTTATCGTAAACGTCGAACCTTTGCCCGCTTCCGATGCGACGCCGATCGTCCAGCCGTGCGTGTCGACGATGCTCTTTACGACGGAAAGCCCGATCCCCATGCCTTCTTCCCGCCGCGAATCGGTCGCCCGGTAAAACATATCGAATATGTGATCGAGGTCTTTTTTCGCTATGCCGATTCCCGTATCGCTGACGCTCACGGTACATGCGTCATCCGTTTCCGCGGCCGAAATCGCGATTTCGTCTCCTTCTTTCGAATAGCGTATCGCGTTGCTCAAAAGATTTTCGAGCGCGCGGGAAAAAAGCTGCCTGTCCATCGGCACTTTGCATTCGGGAGAGAGGGCGATCGCCGACGTGATTTTACGTTTGAAAACCGCTCCGGTCATTTCGGCGCTTTTTACAAATTCGGAAACGACTGTAAAGACGCTTTCGGGAACGAGCTTTTGCCGCCAATCCGCGCTGTCGAGTTTTACAAAATTGATGAGCGTATCGATCATGCTTTCGAGCCGGTTCGTCTTCGTTGCGATTATTTCAAGCGATTTTTTGATTTCGTTTTTATCGGTGATGACGTCGTCCGAAATCGCTTCGGTGTAACCTTTGATGACGGCGACGGGCGTGCGGAGGTCGTGGCTGATTCCCATGATAAATCGCGTGCGCCGCTCGTGCGCGTCGAGGAGGGCGCTTCGCATCTTTTCAAGATTTTCGGTCAGCGAAATGATTTCGTTGCTCTTCGCTTTCGACTGTTTCGCGTCGTCGGTGATCGGAACGCTTAAATCTCCGTCGGCAATCTTTTGCGTTCTCTGTTCGAGAATCGTGATCGACGTAAATATGTCGCCCGAAATTTTTGCGATGATAATGAGTACGAGGACTGCAAAGCACAGCAAAATACCGACCAGATAATTGACGTAATCCATGCCGTGCCTGTCGCGTTTGTTGAATTTATCGACGCGGGTTAAAATGACGATCGTATCGTTTCGCCCGGAAAAACGAAAACTCGTAAATTGATAAAAATACGTATCGCTCGTCGAAGAGGCGAAGCCCCACAGCGCGAGCGGAGAGAGAGACGTGCCCGCTTTGAGTTCGGCGATCGATGAGATCAAAATATCGGCCGATCCTGAAAGCGAAAAAACGGCGACTTCCATGTCGGGCGGCAGGCGGCGGATATAATCGTGGAGCTTACTCCATTCGCGTACCGAAAGTTTGAACGTATCGCTTTTGCGCAGCTCTTTGTAATCGTGGATGAGCGCGCGTACCGGAGACGTAAAATAGTGATACGACGGAATAAAAAGCGCGCAGCATATCGGAATGACGATGATCGCCGCGAGAAGGATATGGAATTGGCGCCTGATCGTCATGCGTCTTTTTTCGCTCCCTGCCTGAAGGCGATCGATTCTTTTGAAAAGCAATAGCCGAGTCCGAATACCGTTTTAATAAATTCCGGATTCGACGGATCCTTTTCGATTTTTTTGCGAAGCCGCTGGATGTACACTGCGACGGCGGTTATGTCTCCGTACTGCGCTTTCCACACGTCCGCGTAGATTTTTTCAGGCGAAAGCGTTTCCCCCGCATGTTTGACGAGGTATTCGAGAACGGCGTACTCTTTTGCCGACAGGGCGATTTTTTGAGCGCCTTCTTTGAGTACGCAGCTGTTTAAAAGGAGCGTATACGGCCCGAACGAAATCGTCTCTTCTGCAGCGGCTTCTGTTGCCGCCTGTCTCCTCAGGTTTGCCTGAACGCGCGCGACGAGAACGCGCGGAGAAAAAGGCTTTGTGACGAATTCGTCCGCTCCGAAGCCGAGCGTTTTTATGATGTCTTCGTCGGCGTCGCGCGCGGAGACGATGACGACGGGTATCGTCGTTTTGTATTCGGCGCGGAATTTTTTGAGGAATTCGAAACCGCTCATGCCGGGAAGATTCAAATCGAGGATGACGAGGTCGGGCGCCGTGTCCGATTTCAGTTTTTCGAGCGCATCTTCCGCCGTACCGAACGATAATGCGTCCATGCCCGCTTTTGACAGATACATCGCGATGAGATTGGCAATTTCGGAAACATCTTCTATAATAAAAATACGGGCGCCCATAAGCTTTCCTTTCAAGTTCGACTGCGGCATACACGGCGAGTTTGCGGAGCAAACTCGGTAGTGAGCGCAGTGAACGAAGTTCTCGCTGTAAGCATAGCTTTATTAGTTAACATTTTCCAAATTTGACATTCAATTTAATTATTATTTTCCTGCGGTATTGAATTTAATAAACAATACGTCGCCGTCCTGCACGACGTAATCTTTTCCCTCAATACGATATTTTCCCGCTTCTTTGATCTTCGCTTCCGAGCCGTAAGTACGCAAATCGTCGATCGAATAGGCTTCGGCTTTGATAAAACCTTTTTCAAAATCCGTATGTATGACGCCCGCCGCTTTCGGAGCGGTGTCTCCTGCGCGGATCGTCCATGCGTGACAGTCGTCGCTGCCCGCAGTAAAAAAAGTGCGCAGCCCCATGAGCTTGTACGCCGTCCGCGCAAGATTTGCAAGAGCCGATTCTTTGAGACCGGCGGCTTCCATAAATTCCTTACGGTCGTTTTCGTCTTTGATTTCCGCCAAATCGGATTCGAACTTTCCGCAAATGACGACGGTCTCCGCATTTTCTTCGGCGGCGATTTTTTTTACCGCTTCAACGTAGTCGTTCGTACCCGCAGCGATCGCATCTTCGGAAACGTTGCAGACGTAAAACGTCGGCTTCATCGTAAGCAAAAACATATCGCTCACGGCCGCCTTTTCTTCCGGCGTAAGCGGAGCGAGCCGCGCGCATTTTCCCGCTTCAAGCAGCGGTTTGATCTTCGCAACCGCGCTCGTCCAATGCGCGTATTTTTTTTCTTCCTCTTTTCCGAGCGCGCGGCTCGCCTTCGTCACTTTTTCCTGCCGCTTTTTTATCGTATCCAAATCGGCAAACGCGAGCTCCATATCGATCGTTTCGATATCGCCTTTCGGGTCGATCGGCACGACGGTATTCGCATTTTCGCGGACGTGCATGATATCGGCATCGTCAAAACAGCGCACGACGTGAGCGATGCACGCCGTCTCCCGGATATTCGCCAAAAACTGATTGCCGAGACCCTCGCCCTGAGCCGCGCCTTTAATAAGACCTGCGATATCGACGATCTTTACCGACGTCGGCGTAATCTTTTTCGGCTGAAAAACGCTTGCGAGAAAAGCGAGGCGCTCGTCCGGCAAATCGACAATGCCGACGTTCGGATCGATCGTACAAAACGGAAAATTTTCCGCAGCGGCGGGAGCTGCCGTCAGCGCCGTAAATATCGTAGACTTACCGACATTCGGCAGTCCGACGATTCCGCAATCGAGTGACATGATTCCTCCGTAAAAGCGTGCAAAGAAATTGCACTGTAAAATCGAGTGTTCAGTATATATGATTTGCCGGCGCTGAACAAGGCAAAAACATTATCGCAAAGACGGACGAATCAACATATCTCCGACGTAAAACATCGAGGTATGTTTTTTTATTTGCGGATTATATCAGTTCGAAGAATTATCAGGGTATCGTCAGCTTTGCGCTTTTGCACGTTCCGCGCTTTCGGCAGCCGCCTCCCATTCTTCGCCGAGTAAGGTAAGCCGCGCTTCCGTATCCGCAAGACGCGTTTGCACAGCGCGCGATTTTTCTCCCGATGCGTAGACTTCGGGCTTTGCAAGCTCGTTTTCACATTCGGCCTTTTGCGCTTCGAGCGCGGCGATTTCCGCTTCGAGCCGTTCGACTTCGCGTTCGAGTTTGCGCTGTTCGGCTTTTCGCTTTTTCGCTTTTTCCCACGAAAGCTGTCCTCCCACAAGTGCATCGTTCGTACCGGAAAGATTTTCGCTCATCCCCGATCCGGCGGCACGAGAGACGGACTGCGCCTTTACGTCGACCGAAGACGAAAAAGGCATGCCGGCGACCCTTCCGTTCTTTTCGGCTTCGATGCGCTCAAGGTAATACGCATAATCGCCCGGAAAAATGCGGTAGCGTCCCGCTTCGAGAGCGAGCACGCGCGTCGAAAGCCCTTCGATAAAACCGCGGTCGTGGCTTACGAATACGACGGTACCGCCGAAATCTTTGAGCGCCTGCATGAGCACGTCTTTCGAATGCATATCGAGGTGATTAGTCGGTTCGTCGAGCACGAGAAAATTGACAGGCTCGAGCAAAAGCTTTAAGAGTGCGATGCGGTTTTTCTCCCCGCCCGAGAGCACGTCCAAACTTTTAAATACATCGTCTCCGCGAAACAAAAACGCACCGAGCATATCGCGCACTTTCGGAATCATTTCAAGCGGAGCCGCACTTTCGATATAATCGATGATGCTTTCGCTGCCGGAGATTTCTTCCGAACTGTCCTGAGAAAAATACCCCGTACGCACGCCGCTCCCGAATACGAGCTCGCCCGAAAAAGAAGTATCTTCCCCCGCGATGATCCGGAGGAGCGTCGATTTGCCCGCTCCGTTATGCCCCGCAACCACGAGCCGATCCCCGTTTTCGATCGTCACGTCGAGCTTATCGAGCACATTGTGTTCTCCGTCATAGCTTTTCGTCACGCCGTTTATACGAAGTACGACTTTTCCCGCATGAGGAGCGGGAGGAAAAGTAAAGCGTATTTTCTTCATCGATTCGGGAATCTCGATGCGCTGTATTTTATCGAGCTGCTTTTGCCGCTCCTGCGCTTGAGATGCCTTTGTCGCTTTTGCGCCGAAGCGTCTGATAAATTCTTCGAGGTGACGGATTTCCTTTTGCTGCTGTTCGTAAGAGGCGATGAGCGTTTTCAATTCGGTTTTGCGCAGCGCTTCGTAGTGCGTAAAGTTTCCCGGATAGCGTTTGAGTTCGCCGCCGAAAAGTTCGTACACTTCGGTAACGCTGACGTCGAGAAAATAGCGGTCGTGGCTGACGAGCAAAAATCCGCCTTTGAACGACTGCAAAAACCGCTCGAGCCAAGTACGCGCTTCTATGTCGAGGTAATTCGTCGGCTCGTCGAGGAGGAGTATGTCGGGATTTTGCATGAGCACTTTTGCAAGGGCGATCCGCATCTGCCAGCCGCCCGAAAACGCTTCCGTCCGTTTGGCAAAATCTTCGCGTGAAAAACCGAGCCCCGAAAGCACCGCTTCCGCCTGCGCCCGCCTCCTGTGCCAGCCGCTTTCGTCGAGCGCGGCAATGAGAGAAGCTTGACGAGCGGCGAGGTCGCCTGCGTTTTCCGGATGCAGCGAAAGTTCGTCTCCTATCCGATCGATTTCCGCCTGCATATCGTAGCCGAATTGAAACGCGGTATCCGCTTCTTCAAGCAGCGTGCGTCCCGCGTGCGTAAGCCCCGACTGCGGCAAGTAGCCGATGCGCGCATCCTTTTGCACGACTCTCGTTCCGCTGTCGCAGGGGATGAGCCCGGCCATCACTTTGATGAGCGTCGACTTTCCTTCCCCGTTCGCTCCCGTAAGAGCGGCTTTGGTACCCGACTGCAGATTGATCGAAACGTTTTTTAATATGTCGCGGTCGCCGAACGCGAGCGATACTTTTGAAAACTGAACGAAAGCCATGACAACCGCTGCTAATTTTTTTCGAAAAAGATAACGAGCGGACTTGCTCCCCGCCGCACGAGGGTAGTGCCTTCGAAGCGCGCTTCGGACGCATCTTCAAGACGTATGCCGTTCGCTTCGATTTTATACAAAAAATTCACTTTGGCTTTCATGCCTTCAAAGGAAAACGAAAGCACACCGTCGTACTGCGGCGAAAGCGACGCGTCGATAAAATAATCGATTCCGACCGTACCGCCGCCCTTCGCGCTTTCGGCGATGAGAGACGGAACGAGCCTTCGGTTGCCCCGCCACGTAAAGGAGCCGTCGCGTTTGAGCGAAAGCTGTCCGTATGCGGCGCTTTTAAAATTCGGTCCCGCCGCTGCGATGCGCGCATATTCGGCGCCGCGCCGCTCTTTTTCTTCGGCAACGAGGGCGGCTATATCGACATCGTCTCCGAGTGCGATAAAATTATAATCGCGCGGTCTGCCCGCATCGTCGGCACAGGTGACGGCGATATAATTGTCCCTAACGGAAACCTTTACGGGTGTATCGGTAAACGTGTATTCGCCGTCGGCGGTTTTCATCGCCGCTCCGTATTCCCACGAACCGTAACGTTCGGGAAGGTTCAGCGACACTTTTCGATTTTCGGCATCGACCGTAAAGCAATAAGCTGCATTCATACGAATCGGATCGACTCTCTTTTCGCGTATCATCGAGCGGTAATAATCGGGATACCATATCGTCCCGGCGAGCTTTTCAAAAGCGTCGTCTTTTTCTTCATCTCCGCTCCCCTCACCCGCTGCAGCTTCTCCTCCCTTTTGCATTTCAAAGAGTTCGAGGTTATATGAAAAACACCAGCCCTGTGTACCGCTCGACGTCAAAACGCGCAGCCAATTTCCTTCAAGCGCATCGGATCCGGTCATAACCGCCTGCCCCTCTCCCTTATACAAAATCTTAATAATTTCGCCTTTTCTGAGACGGTACACCTGTCTCGCAGTGTTAACCGGTTCCGCTCTGATCGGAAGCCCGTCGAGCTTTACCGATGCATAGCGATGAAGGAATTCCGCATATCGGAGCTTTATCTTTTTCGTTTCGCGGCGGGAAGCGGGCGGCGTAATCTGCCACAGCGGAATATCGAAACGATCTTTCGATTTTGGCGCAGATACGGCATAAGTATGAGAAATATTTGAACGGATATACACGGGGAGAATATCGCCGTCTCGGAGATCTCTCTCGGGGATATCCCACAGCAGCATGCCGTATCCCATAAAGCGTGAACAGGACGCGAGCACGAACGAAATAGCGCAGAGCGCAATCAATCCGTATTTTTTCGTCAAACAAATCATAGAATACAGCATAGCACAGCACGGTAAAAAAGTCATCGGTGAGAGGAATGCCTTTGCGTACGGATTCTCAGCACTCGCTTTTTATACCATGCCGCGTTTTAATTGCGGACGACATTCGAATATCGCTTTCAATACGGCGTCCCGTTCGCCTTCGTCGGCATAGGTGATGCGCCGCATCCCTTTTCCGCGGACTTCCAATTCCACAATGCACTCTCCCCGTATTTCGCCCGTTTCCGAACCTTTTTTTGCGACGCAGATATCCGTAAACAAAATGACTTCGCCTTCCGTTACGACACCGTTTTCATACACGCCCGACGAATGCAGCGTCGAAGCTTCTCGGACGGCGATTTCCGTCGCAAGCAATGCGACGGCACAGAGCATCCACTTAAAATAAAATCGCAGATCGACGAAGGCGCTGAAAAGCATGATAAAAGGAGCGCACACGATAATGCTTGCAGAAAATTTGGCCGAACGCGGCCGAGCCGAAAACACGCACTTTCCCGCGCGCTTTAAAATCGATTTTTTCCGCAGAAAAATTGTTAAAACGAGCAGCGCGTACAAAACCGCCGACGCGGCGTACACGACCTTCGTTATCGTTGTGTTCATTTTTACCGCCGCCTCCGCTTGAGCCAGACGCCGAGCGCGCGGCGCGAATTTTCAAATGCGAGCGGAACGGCGGCAAGTTCCCCATCGTTCGAAATCCGCACCGCCGTAAAGCTTTCGACTTCGCTCTTTTGCGCACGAAGATTTTTTATCAACGCATCGATCGTTTCGGTACCGCGCGGAAGAGATGCGCGGTAAAACACGTCGCAGGTTTTATACAAAATGCGTTTATACTCGTACGTGTTCGGAAACGAACACAGGTATTGCACGCGCCGTATTTCCAAAGCGGCTTCTTCCCTGCATTCGCGAAGAGCCGCTTCGTCGGCGCTTTCGTCCGGATCGATAAAACCGCCGGGCAGCGCGAGAAATCCCTTGCGCGGCTCTTTTGCCCTTTTTTCAAGCAGCACATTTCCTTCCCTGTCGGCGACGATAACGCACACGGCGGCGGCGACATTGTGATACAGCGTAAAAGCGCAGTCGGAGCAAAACCATTTTTTGTTATCGACAAAGCCGATATTCTTTCCGCCGCACATGGGGCACGAATTAAAATTATTATTGCAGTTCATGAAAAACACCTTTCGGTCAGCGCATCCGCGAGCGCTTCCGATCTCCGTATCGTCTGCATGACGAGCGGTACAAAAAGCGGAATAAGCGAACGCACGCGGCCGAAAAATCCTTTCGCATCCTTTAGCCCGCCGCGGATGAGCTGCGTTTTAATAATTTCGGACGCTTCATCCAAAAGCAGGGGCATAAAGCGAAAAACGATTTCCGTTATTATGATAACGTATCGCACGGGAATATGAAATATTGCAAGCGGTTTTAACAAAACCGAAAGACCGTCGACGATATCGTATTCCGGCGTCGTGTATGAAAACGAAAGTATACATGCGATAGCCCCTTCGGTGCGGATGAGCGTCGTAAGGCAGAGCAAAAGCTTCGACGGCGTAACGGTAAAATATCGATAAGCGAGGAGCATCCGTTCGCCTTCAAGCGGCGGATAAAAAATCATCTGAAAGATGCAAAAAAACAGCAAGAGCGGAACCGTCTTTACGAGCGATAAAAAAAGGCGCCGTTTCGGATACTTTGCCAAGAACGCGTAGACGAGCGAAAGCAAAAACATACACGCGCATAACGAAAGCGGTCGGGCGGCAAGAGAGGCGGCAAAGAGCGCGATAAAAACGATGAATTTAACTGCCGGCGGAAGTTTCGCTGCGATACTGCCGTTTTTTTTGACGTTCCCCGTATTCGCCGAAGCCGCACGGATCGAATTTAATAATTTCGCACCTTCAAGCGGCATCTGTACCGTATCGGGAAGCGTATACCGATTCATCTGCGCGTCGAAACCTGCGGCACCGTCCGCATCGGATTTTCCCTTTTTAATAATTTTTTCGCCGCTCGATGAAGCCGCGTTACTTCGAACGAGAAAAAGCTCGCCGTTCCGAACGGATATCTCTTCGTCGGCAAAATCGGCTTCGTCCGGGCGGTGCGTGCTGAACAGCACCGTATGTCCCGAAACGGCCAGCGAGCGGAGGAGCGCCATCGTCTTTGCGCGGGAAGGGCCGTCGAGCCCCGCAGTCGGTTCGTCGAAAAGCAGCACCGGAGCGTCGAGCGCGATGATCCCCGCAACGGCAAGCCGCCGTTTTTCACCGCCCGAAAGTTCTGCCGTCTGGCGTTCCGCGTATTCGGCGTACGGGATGCCCGCTTCATCCATCGAGCGCTTTACGAGCGAAACGAGCGCTTTTCCCCGAACACCGCGGTTTCCGGGCCCGAAGGCGACGTCGTCTGCGGCAAAGCGTTCGAAAAGAGCGGCGTCGCTGTTTTGCCTGCACAAAGCGGGACGCGAATCGCAGCGGATTTCGCCGTAAGACGGAGCGAGCAAACCCGCCGCCATTTCCAACAGCGTCGATTTGCCGCTGCCCGAAACGCCGGTGAGTGCGGTGAGCGTTCCTTTTGCAAGCGAAAAATTAATATTATTAAAGATGACGTTTTCACCGTAGGAAAATCCGACATTGCAAAAGGCAAGAGAGGCTTCGGATTTTTTTACGGCATGTGCCGCATACGCTTCCGCCGCATCATCGCACACAATCGTCCGACGCGCGGCTTCTTTTAGCGATGATGCATTTATCGCTTCGGTATCGGGCGTATTCGACACGGCGGAAAATTTCATCGCATTTTTATTATTTTTTTTAAAAACGGAGTTTACGATTTTTTCTCCCGTAATGCGTTCACACAGTTCGGTATCGGTAAAAAAATCATCCGTCGTTCCCGAATATACGACCTTCCCCTTTTCCATCGCGATGACATCCTGCGCTTTTCGGATCGCATCCGTATCATGCGTGATGTGGACGACCGTCCGCCCCTTTCGAACCCAATACGAAAGGAAGGCAAAGATATCGCTTCGCGAATCGGGGTCGAGCATGGAAAGCGCTTCATCGAGTATGATCACGTCCGGATCGATCGCGATGATACCGGCAAGCGCTTCTTTTTGCGTTTGCCCGAGCGACAGCGTCACGGACGGCGAAGAAGCTTTATGCAGCAGACCGACAACGGTAAGCGATTCGATCGTGCGGAGTTCGACTTCATCGGGTGAGAAGCCGAGGTTTTGCGGACCGAAAGCCGTATCGCGGAAAACGACGCTGCAGATGATTTGATCTTTCGGCGATTGAAATACGAGAGCCGATCGGACGCCGCTTGCATACGAAACTTCGCCGCAGTCGGCATCGAGGAGACCGCACAAAATCCGCGCGAGCGTACTCTTTCCGCTTCCGTTCAATCCGACGACGGCCGTGTATGAACCGCGCTCGAGCGAAAAATCGACGTCGCTGACAGCCGGCATATTTTGCTGCGGATAAGTGTAGCTTACGTGATCGACGGAAAGAACTCGCATCGCGTTTATCATATCCGAAACGGCGGAAAAAGCCAATTCGCGCGTTCAGCGTGCGCGGTATTTTTTCGCACGTTTACCGATTTGCGCATACGTCGGTTCGTATCTTGCCGAACACACATTCGACGCGGCATTTGACCGACAAACGAATTCGCGGTATTGTTATCGATATGGAAAATACGGTAATCATATATTATTCGCTCGACGGAAATACCGACTATATAGCCCGGCGCATTGCGGAAAAAACGGGCGCAAAGCTCGTACGGCTTGAAACGAAAAGGGCGTACCCGCGTAAAGGGTTCAAAAAATTTTTTATCGGAGGACGCGACGCTCTCTGCGGCGTGCAGCCCGAATTGAAGTCTCCGCTCCCCGATCTTGCGCCTTTCCGCAGCATCGTCATCGGCACTCCCGTTTGGGCAAGCCGTCCCGCTCCGGCAATCAATACTTTTTTGCACCGCGCAAAACCTGACGGAAAACGCATCGCGCTCTTTGCATGTTCGGGCGGAGGACAAGCGGAAACCTGTCTTAACAAAATGGAGTCGCTCCTCGCCGGCAATGAAATTCTCTGCCGGACATCCTTTATAAGTCCCGCGTGCAAAAGAGGAAAAACGGTCGACGACGCGATCGACGAGATCGTCTCCGCTCTGTCCGATTGAAGTTTTAAGCGCAGTCTCACTCGGAAAATTACCGAATAAAAAAGCGGATTCGGTTTATATAGAGAGTACAATAATCGATAAAAAACGATTGCCGCCTTACCGCTCCGCAAGCGGCTTGATTTTCGTGCGGTACACTTTCATCATAAAAAAGTACGAGAGGCCGACCGACATGACTTCCGCGATCGGAAAAGCGAGCCATACGTCGTCGATATTGCGGGCGAGCGACAAAAGATAGGCGGCGGGCAAAAGTACGAGGAGCTGGCGCGCAAAAGAAACGAACATGCTGTACATCGCCGAGCTGAATGCTTGAAAGATCGACGACAGTGAAATCGCGACGGCGGCACCGACAAAGCTCGACGCGATGATGCGCATTGCGGGCACTCCGATCGCAAGCATTGCATCGGACGCTTGAAAGAGTTTCAGCAGCTGCACCGGAAAGACTTCGAAAATAAGCGTACCGAAAGCCATAATGCCGACGGCAAGAAGTGTGCCGTTTTTGATCGTCTGCACGATACGCTTTTTGTGTTCCGCTCCGTAGTTGTACGCGATGATCGGAACGATGCCGTTATTCAAGCCGAAAACCGGCATAAAGATAAAGCTGTTCAGCTTAAAGTACACGCCGTATACCGCGATCGCCGTCGACGAAAAAGAGCCGAGAATGAGATTTAAAAAATACGTCGTAACCGACGTAATCGAATTGAGCAGGATCGACGGCACGCCGACTTTATAAATCTGCCGTATCACGAACGCGTCGGGACGGAAGCGCGAAAAGCGGAATTGAATCTCCGTATTGATTTTCACGTTGAAGACGAACGACAGGCACATGCTGAGCCACTGCCCGATAACCGTTGCGAGCGCAGCCCCCGTCATACCCATGCGCGGAAAGGGGCCGATGCCGAAGATGAGCAGCGGATCGAGGATGATATTCGTGAGTGCGCCCGCCGTCTGCGAATACATCGTAAAAACCGTGCGCCCCGTCCCCTGCAAAAGGCGATCAAGCATGATTGCGGAAAACATACCGAAAGAGCCGAGCACGACGACGTTCAAATACTCCATGCCGAAATCGATAATTTCGCTGTCAGCCGTTTGGCTTGTAAGATAAGGGTGCATGCAAAAGAGGCCGATAACGAAAAACGCGATAAAGCTGCATGCGGCGAGAAAGAGTCCGTTTTCGGCAGTCGCATTTACTTCGTCCTGTTTTTTTTGTCCGAGACGCATCGAAAGGAGGGCATTGACGCCGACCGCCGTTCCGACGCCGACTGAAATCATGAGCCCCTGAACGGGAAAAGCGAGCGATACCGCCGTGAGCGCATTTTCGTTTATCTGTGCGACGAACACGCTGTCGACGATATTGTAGAGCGCCTGCACGAACATCGAAAACATCATCGGAAGCGACATATTCAAGATGAGCTTGGTCACGGGCATCGTGCCCATTTTATTTTCCTGCATTTCTACCAGTGTATAGAGAACGGCGCGCTCTGTCAAATCGATTATCTGTCAAACCGATTATTAAAAATCGATTCCGGCGGCTGCAATATTATTTTAATAATGGTAATTTTTCACCGTAAAAAAAACCGCCGTTCAACCGAGATCATACGTTGATTGCGCGTACGAATCCGTGTTATGATAATACGGAGGCCGGCATGATTATTAAAAAAATCGTTTTATCAATTTCGATATTGTGTATATGCATGTCCGCATTTCTGCCTGCGGCATGCACGGCGAAATCGTCGGAAAAAACCGCACAGGAAGCAACGGATGCCCTTGCCATGCCTTTCGCACCGATCGATTTCGATAAAGCCGAAAACGAGGGGCTGCAGCAAAAAGAAGCGGAGACGGGAAAGTAAGAGCGGTAAATTATCTACCTTTTTTCGGAAAAAAACAAACGTTTCCGTCGGCGCAACACCGCCGTAAATGCAATCGCACAGATACCGCCCTCCGTTCAAAAAAACTTAAACCGAAATCGATAAAATTATTTATGTACTTTTTTAAAATACCGCCGTACAATCGATTTATCGGTTCTTATAGAAAAGTTTTATAGGAGGAACTTTATGAAATTGATTAAAACGATAAGCTGCATCGTAGCGGCAAGCATCTGCATGGCGGGCGCGTTTGCAGCCGGACCTAAGGGCGTCATCACGGTCGGTTATGCGCAGGTCGGCGCCGAATCGGATTGGCGGATGGCGAACACGGAATCTTTTAAAAGCACGTTCACCAAAGCGAACGGCTATAAACTGATCTTCGACGATGCACAGCAAAAACAGGAAAATCAAATCAAAGCGATCCGCAATTTTATCCAACAGGATGTCGATTATATCGTCGTCGCTCCCGTCGTTGAAACGGGATGGGAAACGGTTCTCAACGAAGCCAAGCGCGCAGGCATCCCCGTTTTGCTTTCCGACCGCTTAATGAAAGTTTCCGATAACAGCTTGTACGTCTGCTGGGTCGGCGGAAATTTCGTCAAAGAAGGAAACGATGCGGTCGCGTGGCTCAACGGATATTTGAAAAAAATCGGCCGCGATAAAGAAGATTTGAATGTCGTCCTCATTCAGGGAACGATCGGTTCTTCCGCACAGGTCGGACGCACGCAGGGCATCACCGAAGGGCTCGCGAAAAATCCCAAATATCATCTGCTTGCAAAACAATCCGGCGAATTCACGCAGGCCAAGGGACAGGAAGTGATGGAATCGTTCTTAAAAGCGTATCCGAAAATCGACGTCGTATTCTGTGAAAACGACAACGAAGCGTTCGGCGCAATCGATGCCATCAAAGCCGCCGGCAAACGCCCGGGCAAAGACATCATCATCATTTCGTTTGACGCCGTTCACGAAGCGTTTAATAAAATGATCGCAGGAGAGCTCAACTGCGCGGTCGAATGCAATCCGCTTCACGGACCGCGTATCGCCGAAATCATTCAAAAACTTGAAAAGGGTAAAAAGGTTGAAAAGATTCAGTACGTCGTCGAAGGCGTGTTCGATCAGACAAATGCTGCAAAAGAATTACCGAACCGTAAATATTAATTGCACAATATATTAATAAATTTGCCGGAACGCCGGAAGCCCGTGCGTCTCCGGCATTTTCAATTAGTCGAAATTTCGAAAAAATCGCTAAAGACGAGTTTTTCGAGATGTCTTATCGCAACAGCGGAGGAACTATGAACGGCGATGTTATGCTTTCTATGAAAAATATTTCCATAACATTTCCGGGCGTAAAAGCGCTTCAGCATGTCGATTTCACGCTGCGCCGCGGAGAAATACACGCGCTGATGGGAGAAAACGGCGCCGGAAAAAGTACGCTTATCAAAGTTCTCACCGGAGTACATACGCGGGACGAAGGGACGATACTGCTCGACGGCAAAGAGATCGACAACCGTTCGCCCGAAGAAGCGCTGCAAAACGGCATCAGCACCGTATATCAGGAAGTAAATCTTTGTCCGAATCTTTCCGTTGCCGAAAATATTTTCGTCGGACATCAGCCGAAAAAACATTTTGCCATCGATTGGAAAAAGATGAACGAGACGGCAAAAGAAATTCTCGGTAATGTCGGACTTTCGCATATCGATGTGACGCGCGCGCTCGGCAAATACTCCGTCGCGATCCAGCAGATGATCGCCATCGCGCGCGCGGTCAACTTCAACTGCAAAGTGCTCATCCTCGACGAGCCGACGAGTTCGCTCGACGACCGTGAAGTCGCAAATCTCTTTGCGGTTATGAAAAAATTAAAATCGCAGGGAACGGGTATCGTGTTCGTTACGCACTTTCTCGAACAAGTATACGAAGTGTGCGACAGAATTACCGTGCTTCGCAACGGAGAGCTCGAAGGCGAATTTCCTATCGGCGAACTGCCGCGTGTCAAACTCGTTGCGACGATGCTCGGCCACGAATTCGACGAGCTCGCGTCCATCCGCAGCAATACGCAGGGCGGCGATCGTTCCGATCACGCAGCGGAAGTCGTTCGTGCGGTCGGACTTTCTCACACGGGTACGATAAAGCCGTTCGATATCGCAATCAAGCAGGGTGAAGTCGTCGGGCTGACGGGATTGCTCGGCTCCGGCCGCTCGGAGCTTGCGCGTACCTTGTACGGTGCGGACAAAGTCGATACCGGTACGCTGTTTTTCAAAAACGAAAAACTGAAAGCGTCGGAACCGATCGACTCCATGCGCGCGGGAATGGCGTTTTTGCCGGAAGACCGCAAAGATGAAAGCATCATCGCCGATCTGTCGGTGCGAGAAAATTTAATAATCGCGCTGCAGGCTAAAACCGGCGTTTTCAAACTGCTGCCGGCGGCGAAGCAAAACGAACTTGCCGAACGGTACATCAAAGCGCTCAATATTAAAACGCCGTCACCGGAAACGCTCGTTCGTCAGCTGTCGGGCGGAAATCAGCAAAAAGTGATCATCGGGCGATGGCTTATAACGCATCCCGATTTTTTGATTCTCGACGAACCGACGCGCGGCATCGACGTCGGAACAAAAACGGAAATTCAAAAACTTATCGTTCAGCTTGCAGGGCAAGGCATGACTATTATGTTTATCAGTTCCGAAATCGACGAAATGCTCCGTACGGTGAACCGTCTGTGTGTACTCCGCGACGGAAAAAAAGTCGGCGAACTCGAAAACGACGACCTCACGCAGCACGACGTTATGGCGGCGATAGCCGGAGGAGAAAACAATGGCAACGAATAAATCGCTGCGGCAATCGTTAGCGCGCAATCCTCTGCTGCTGCCGGTCGCCGCGCTTATCATCATGCTTTGCGTAAACGTAATCATCACGCCGTCGTTTTTTAAAATATCCATTCAAAACGGTGTGTTGTACGGCTATACGATCGATATCTTAAACCGTGCGTGCGAATTGGTCATTTTGTCGATCGGCATGACGCTCGCCGTCGCTTCTTCGCGCGGTACGGATATCTCCGTAGGTGCGGTCGAAGCGGTCGCTGCCGCAGTCTGCGTCCGCCTGCTCGGTTCAAGCTACGACGCGTATGCCGTCCCTTTCGCATTCGCGGCGGTGATGTGTCTGATTGCAGGCGTCGCGTGCGGCGCGTTCAACGGGTTTCTCGTGGCTCGCCTTCGTATACAACCGATGATCGCCACACTTATCCTGTTTACCGCAGGGCGCGGCATCGCGCAGTTGTTGAGCGCGCGGGAGATCAACGGCGTCATGGTGCCCGGTCAAATTCTCTACGTGCGCATGGAATCGTTTAAATACATCGGAGGTTTTATTCCGGGCGTCGTCATTCCCACGCCCGTTTTTATCGCTGCCGCTTTCGTCATCGCGACGACGCTGCTGCTCAGAAAAACCGCGCTCGGCATGTATATTGAAACGGTCGGCATAAATCCGAAAGCGGGCCGGCTCGTCGGCATCAATTCGACGCTCGTCATCTTTTTTTGCTATGTGTTTTGCGGACTCGCATCGGGGCTCGCAGGCCTCATCTCGTCGAGCCGTATCTATTCGAGCGATGCAAACAATATCGGACTCTACATGGAGCTCGATGCGATCCTCGCGGTAGCCCTCGGCGGCAACAGTCTCGGCGGCGGTAAATTCAATCTTGCCGGTTCCGTCATCGGCGCGATTACGATTCAAGCGCTCACGACGGGACTCTATGCCGTGGGCGTTTCGGCGGATCAGCTTCCCGTATATAAAGCGATCGTCGTCGTTCTCATCGTGACGCTGCAGTCGGAGGAGTTCAAACGGATCCGTGCGGTGTATAAGCTGAAGCGCAGACATGCCCGCAGCGCAACGATGGAGGCATCACAATGAAAACTCAGCTGTTCAAACGAAAACTCGACGGCAGCAATTTTTTGCTCTTCGTCACGATCGTTCTGTTCGTCATAATGTATATCGCAGGCTGCATCATCTTTGCCGATGCGGGTTTCGGTAAATTTCAAACGTTTTGCAATATGCTTATCGACAATGCAGGATTGATAATCGCCGCTTCAGGTATGACGATCATCATGATCACCGGCGGCATCGATATTTCCATCGGTTCGGTCGTCGGCCTTGTGTGTATGATGCTCGCGTATTCCATGCAAAACATGGGGATGAATGCGTGGGCTGCGATTTTTCTCGTGCTGCTGTTCGGTGTCGTATTCGGAGCGGTTCAGGGATTTCTCGTCGCCTATATGAAGCTGCAGCCCTTTATCATCACGCTCGCGGGAATGTTTTTTTGCCGCGGACTGACGGCGATCATCAGCGTCAACCAAATCGCCATCACCGAAAACCGAACCTTTCTCGCCATCGCGAATAAAGATATCCGTCTGCTTATCGGCGCGACGGTAAACAGACGCGGTGTAAAGATGTATCCGTTTATCCATCCGAGCGTTATCATCGCGCTCGCCGCAATGGCCGTCATCTGGTACGTTTGCAAGTATACGAAATTCGGACGCAATCTTTTTGCGGTCGGCGGCAACGAACAGTCGGCTCTGCTCATGGGTATCAATGTGCGCAAAACGAAATTCCTCGCGTATATGCTCAACGGCTTTCTCGCCTCTCTTGCGGGATTCGTCTTTTGTCTCAACACGACGAGCGGTTTCGTCGAACAGGCGCGCGGCTTTGAAATGGATGCCATCGCATCGGCGGTTATCGGCGGTACGATGCTCACCGGCGGCGTCGGTACCGTTATCGGAACCTTTTTCGGCGTGCTCATCAAAGCGACGATCGAAACCTATATCCGGTGCAACGGAACGCTTTCGTCGTGGTGGAATAAAATCGTGCTGTCCGCACTGCTCTGTTTTTTCATCGTGTTGCAGAGCGTATTTATCATGATGAAAAATCAAAAGCGGCAGTAAGTGCAAATGCGCGCATCGGCGCGTTCGGTATGTCCGCATCGTTTGTATTTGCAGCCGTTACGGTGTATAATGCGCTATACGGAAAGTATTATGCGTAACATAGGCCTTTGTATCGGAGCCGCGTTTTTGTGTGCGCTCTCCGGCTGTACAAAAAAAGCAAACGAAGAGCGGGCGCAAAGCAGTATCATACTCGGATTTTCGCAGATCGGCGCGGAAAGCGCATGGCGCACGTTCAATACAAAATCGATGCGCCTTGCCGCCGAGCGCTCAGGTATCCGGCTCCTGTATGAAAATGCCGAACAAAAGCAGGAAAATCAAATCAAAGCGATCCGTTCGTTTATAGTTTATCAAGTCGATGTCATCGTTTTCGTTCCGATCGTGCAGGACGGCTGGGACAATGTACTGCGCGAAGCGAAAGACGCGGGTATTCCCGTCATCGTGTACGACAGAAAGCTCACCGTGTCGAACGAAGACCTCTATGCCGGATACATCGGAACGGACAGCGTCGAAGAAGGGCGCGCCGCCGCACGTTTTTTGCTCGATAAATTTAAAAACAAGGGCGGCCCGTTCAATATCCTCGAAATACGCGGTACCGACGGGTCATCCGCATCGGACGGCCGCTCAAGCGGCTTTCGGGAAGTGCTCGGGGACGATGACCGCTTTTCGATCGTATACAGCGAAAGCGGAGACTTTATCCGGTCGCGGGGAAAAGAGATCGCAAAGACGATTTTAGCGGCGAACGGCTCCCTTTCGATAGACGGAAAGCCGATCGATATAATCGTCTCCAACAACGACGGGATGACGCTCGGTTTTTTGGACGTGCTCCGCGAACACGGAATCCGAACGGGAAAGGACATCGTCGTCGTAAGCTACGACGCGGAACAGGAAGCGCTCGATAGGCTGAGGGCGGGAGAGATCAACTGTGTCGTCGAATGCAATCCCGACAGCGGTGAACGTGTTATGGAACTCGTCAAACTTTTGGCGGCGGGAAAATCCATTCCGCGTCGTACCGATATACCCGAGCGGGTGTTTACTGAAAACGACAATCTCGATGATGTGCCGCCGCGAGGTTATTGATATACGATCATGCAAAAAACGAACAGCATAAAAAAGCACTTGAGCTTTTCCTATATCTTCATCATCGTCCTCATGATCATACCGACGGCTTATTCCATAATTGCGCAGCGCATGTACACGCTGCAGTACGATAAAATCATTACCAACGTGAGCCGTGCGAACAGGCTGAGCCAAATCGTCAAAACCGAAATTTCCGACGAAATATGGAACATCGTTGCGGGAAAAGTCGATTTTGCCGAAGGACGGCAATACGTCATACTCGAACGCATACGGTCGGGCATCGCCGAGATCGCGCGCTCGACGATACGCGATGACAACCGGCAGCTGCTTGTCGTCGTTTCGCGGGCGGAAAAAACGCTTGAAAATTACGTCGATATGCTCGGCAGGCAAATCGGCTCGGGCACAACGGTCGCCGAAAACGAAAAGACGATGGATGAAATACGCGGCGTATCATCGCTCATCTACGACATTTTGCAGGATTACATCGTTGCGGAAATCGAATCGTCGACGAATACGAACGAAAGTTTAAAACACTCGTCGATCACGCTTATGTATATACAGATCGGCATCATAATAATTATTATTATGATTTCCGTGTACGCGTTCACTTCGGTATCGGAAAACATACGGCGTCCGATCCACGACATGGAAATACTGTCGTCGCGCATCGCGAACGGAGACTTGAGCGCGCGTGCGGAAAAGCCCTACGTAGAAGAGCTCGACAACCTTGCGCTCAATCTTAACATCATGGCGGGAAAGATAACCGACCTCATCGATGAAAATATTAAAGAGCAGCAAAATCTGCAAAAGGCGGAAATGAAAACGCTGCAGGCGCAGATTACACCGCACTTTTTATACAATACATTCGATACGATTATCTGGCTCGCCGAATCGGAAAAAAAAGACGCCGTCATAAAAATAACGCGCGCGTTTTCGGATTTTTTTCGCATTTCGCTGAGCAAGGGGCACGAGTGGATAACGATCGCGCAGGAACTCGATCACGTGCGGAATTACCTGACGATCCAGCGTATCCGCTATGCCGACATCCTCGACTATACGCTCGATGCCGACGAAGGGATCGGCGACATCCCCGTCCTTAAATTGGTTTTGCAGCCGCTCGTCGAAAACGCGATCTATCACGGTATCAAAAATAAACGAGGGCGGGGGATTATCTCGGTAACGGCAAAAAAAACTGCGGCAGCGGACGGCGGCGATACGCGCATACGATTTACCGTCGAAGATAACGGCATAGGATTTACGGAAGAGCGGCTTAAAATCATCCGCGATGAGTTGCTGCAAACGTCTCCTGCGGAAAACCTGCACACATACGGTCTGTACAATGTGAACAAGCGCCTCAACCTGTATTACGATACGTCGGTGTCGCTTTCGATAACGAGCGAACGCGGCAAAGGGACGCGCGTTTCGTTTACGGTGCCCGTCGAAACGTACGGGAGCGGGGGATAATATGTACAGCGTTTTTATCGTCGATGATGAAATGATCGTCCGCGAAGGTCTTCGTACAAAAATCGATTGGGAAAAGTCGCGCTTTTCATTTGCAGGCGAAGCGGGCGACGGAGAAATCGCGCTTTCGATGATACAGGATATAAAGCCGGACATCCTCATCACCGATATCAAAATGCCGTTTATGGACGGGCTCGAACTCGCGCAGGCGGTAAAAAAATTGCAGCCGAAAATATCGATCATCATCCTGTCCGGACACGACGAATTCGATTACGCAAAAAAAGCGATTTCGATCGGTGTGGAAGATTATATTTTAAAACCGTTTACGCTCGATGAAATTCTGCGCTGCTTAAACCGCGTTGCCGAAAAGCTCGACCTGGAGCGCCGGCAATTTACCGACATCTCGCGGATGAAAGCGGAACTCGAATCGAATATCGTGCTCGCTCGCGAAAAGCTTTGTTCGGATATCGTACTCGGCGCACTCGATACGCATACGGCCATCCAAAAAGCGGAAGCGCTCGGCATCAATCTCGTCGCGCGCTTTTATATCGTAAGCGTCGGCACGATCGCAAGCGCGGACGATACGGTCGATGCGTTGATCGCCGCAAAATCGATTGTCCTGTCGGTAAGCGCAAGCATGCCCGACAGCATCGGATTTTTTATCGCGCCCGATACTTTCGTTTCGATCATCAAAAGCGGCGCAAAAGAATCGTGCGAAGAGGCGGCGTTCAACATCGCCGACACGATCCGGCATGAAATCGCAAAAAACACGGCGTGTACGGTTATCACCGCGATCGGTTCGGTCGCCGAACACATATCGCACATCGTCAATTCGTTTCAAGACGCATCGTCGATTTTAAAACGCTGCCGCATTTCGGACAAAAATAAAATAATAAGTGCGGGCGATATCGACGCATCGCAAAACAATTCCATCGTGCTGCAGGAAAACGATCCGCTGGTCGAACGCCTCAATTATGCCGACGAAAGCGAAATCGATCAAATCATACGGGAATACATAGCGCTGCTCGGCGACAATCGGGAGCGCTTTTCGATCATCGCATCCTATCTTCTCGTCGACGTGATCATGGCGGTGTCGAAGATAATCGAACAGTTCGGCGGAAACATTCAAAGCGTTATGCCGGAAATCCTCACGCATGCGTTTATCGATGCCGCCGTGCAGAACGAAAAAACCTTTATCGCGGAAATCGAAAAAGTGCTCGCTTCCGTGCTGCGCTACCGCAACGAGCACGTACGCGGACACTACGCCGACGTCATACTGCGCGCAAAAAAATATATCGACGCGAATTTTGCAGACCCCGACATTTGCCTGCGTTCGGTTGCGGACGCGGTGCATTTCAGTCCGAATCATTTCAGCACGATATTTTCACAGGAATGCAATACGACGTTTATCGAATATTTAACGGGGGTACGGATCACCCGAGCAAAAAAATTATTAAAATCGACCGATATGAAAAGCGCGGACATCGCATACAAAACAGGTTTCAACGATCCGCACTACTTCAGTTTTATTTTCAAAAAAGTGACCGGGCTTTCGCCGCGCGAATACCGAGCCGATCCGGCAAACGATACATACGCACCGCGGCAATCCGGCTCGGTTTCGGACAACGGTTGAGCGTTTCTAAAACCCGGTCGGATGCTTGGAAAGGCACGGCTAATTATTTTTTTCATATTGTCCGGGAAGCGATCACTTTTTCAGCGCGAGCGTACACCTTTCAACTTCGTCGAATGTCGGAATCGACGGGGATGCGCCTTTTCGCGACACCGCAATGGACGACGCTTTCGATGCGTATTCGAGCGCTTTTTCGACGGGCATGCCGAGCGCGCGGCACACGATAAAATAACCGGTAAAAGTATCGCCGGCCGCCGTCGTGTCGACGACGTCCACGTCGTAAACTCCGTGGCGGTACGTGCCGCTCGCATCTTTGTAAGCGACGCCGTGTTTTCCGAGCGTCAGCACGACCGATGCTTTGTCGAATTTTTGTGTCACGGCGCGAAGGAGTTCATCGCCGTCTCCGAGAGGCGTTTCCGCGATATCGGCGGCTTCCACTTCGTTTACGAGAAAACAATCGACATAGTGCAGCGGCAGATCGAGAATGTTTTTTTCGAACGGAGACGGATTGAAAAAAATCACGAGCCCGCGCTCGTGCGCTTTTTCGATGATGTAATCGAGCATATTGATTTCGTTTTGGAGGATAATAAAATCGCCTTTTGAAAAATGAGAGAGCACGCCGTCGATAAAATCTTTCGTCTGCATTTTGTTCGTTCCGGCGTAATAGATGATGCTGTTTTGCCCCGATGCGTCCACTTGGATAAGCGCGTGTCCCGACGGCGCATCGTATTCTCCGAGCAATGCCTTATCGACGTTCATATCGATAATCGCCTGTTTTAAAATCGCGCCGTCGTTTTTACCGATCCCGCCCGCAATGCAGATTTCAATACCGGACGCTTTGCCGAGCGCGCGGGTAAGCGCCGTCGTCTGATTCAATCCTTTGCCGCCGGGAAATATGTCGCGCCGCACGGCCGCAAGCGTTTCTCCCGGACGCACGAAATGCGGCACCGTATAGACATAATCGATGTTCAGCGAACCGAAATTGACTATTTTCATATAATCCTCCAAAACCCGACAGCTCTTTTTGTTACAGTATACCGTATGAAGTACCGATTGGAACAGCAGGGTACCGTGCTATTCTTAATTAAAATTGTGTTTTCTTATTTTCCCGGTGTCAATAAATTTTTTGTTGACGGCCGGAGTTTTTTTTATTATTCTTAATAAAGACAGGTTTATGTAGTCTTTTCAAGATTGCACAAAAATCAAACGTTTTAACAAGAGGTCTATATGTCAAAGGAATTGGAATCGAAATTAAATCTGTATCTTGCAAATCAGATGATCGATTATGTCAAAAAACATAATCTCCATTGGAACTTAAAGGGTACTCAGTTTTTTACCCTTCATGCAAAACTCGAAGAGTTGTACGAAGAAGCGGGCGACATCCTCGATGAAGTTGCCGAACGCATTCTCGCCCTCGGAGGCAATCCCGTTTCAAATATGAAAGAAGCGCTCGAGATGGCGACGATCAAAGAACTCGGTGACGGTCCGAAATCCGCCGACGAAACGATCCGCGCCCTTATTTCCGACACCGACTATTGGATCAAAGATTCGAAAGAAATCGCCGATCTTGCGGACAAAGAGGGCGACAGCGTTACCAACGATATGTTCAACGGCTACACGAAAGCATATCAAAAATTGGCGTGGATGCTGAAAGCGTATAACAGCTGATAACGGTCTTTTCCGCGAAAATGCGGGACAGCGTAAAAAACGCGGCATTTGCTTCATTGAAAGCGGTGCCGCGTTTTTTATTCGTACGGAGGATTTAATACCCCGTCGCTTTGCGTCGAGGTATGTCGATTCCTTCGCGTAAGATAACGTTATTTTCTGAAATTATCCAGCACGCCGAACATACCGGTAAGCGATGCGCTTTCGATCTCGTGTCCCGAAATCGCGTTTTTGAGCGCTTGCACGTCGCTGCCTGCGGGAAGATCGAGCACCGCGTCAAGCGCATAGAGGTAAAAGATATAGCGGTGTGTACCGAACGGCGGCTGCGGGCCGTTGTAGCCGCACGTACCCCAACTCGTTTTCCCTTCGATGGCGCCGCGAGGAACGGCTCCCTCCCCTATCGTTGCCGTTTCGGGCGGGATATTCCATAGCGTCCAATGATAAAAACCTCCCGCCATCGGTGCATCCGGATCGTGCATGATGACGGCAAGGCTCTTTGCGCCGCCGGGCACACTTTCGATTTTCAGCGGCGGAATGCGGTTCGCTCCCATTTTTGCAAATTCTTTCGGCAATTTTTTACCGTCGGCAAAGGCCGTACTTGTCAATTTCATAAAGCGTTCCATACCTCCGCTTTTCATTGTATCGCAAGTGCGTGGAAAGTCAACACACGCGCTGTGCCGCAGTATCCCGCGAGCAGCGTAAAAACGATATCGATAAAAAAACACAAAAAACTCACCGCTTGTATAAGACACCGATACTCGGTATCCTTTTGTTATCCTTGCGGAAACGAAATCGCGAACGAAATCGATACAGAGCAGCGCATTCGGGAGTTGGGTATGAATAAACTGAAAATCATCGCCGCGTTTTTCGTCTTTGCGGCGATCGGCGTACACGCGCAGCCGAAAGAACGGAAATCGCTCGTCGTCTATTTTTCCCGCGCGGACGAAAATGCAAAAGTCGGCTACGTCGCCGAAGGCAATACCGCGATCGTTGCAAAACTCATCGCGCAAAAGATGCACGCGGACGTATTCGAAATCGTACCGGAAAAACCGTACCCCGCCGATTACGAAAGCTGCGTCGCATATGTAAAAAACGAACAGCGGAATAACGCGCGTCCCGCCTATACGGGTGATGTCGATATCTCGCCCTACGATACGATCTTTATCGGCTATCCGATTTGGTGGGGCGACTTGCCGCCGGTAGTGTATACGTTTATCGAAGAACACGATATGGACGGAAAGATGATCATTCCGTTTTGTACGCACGAAGGAAGCGGTATGGCGGGAACCGCCCGCGTGTTCCGCCGCATGTTTAAGCATTCGACGGTAAACAGCGGTATTTCGGTGCTCGGTCACGTCGCACAAAACGACAGACACAAAGCGGATATCGCGGTAACGACGTGGCTCAAGCTGACACTGCGCTTTATACCGTAATTTATTAATTTTTTCTATCCGATCGAAAACGTTCTTTGTTGCACGCTCTTTGTTGCTCTTTGTTGCAACGTTGCGCATTCGCTCTTCTTGTGATATATTTTTTTATTATGAAAGGTATCATCCTTGCAGGCGGATCGGGTACGCGTCTCTATCCTATTACGAAAGCGGTTTCAAAACAGATTTTGCCGCTCTACGACAAACCGATGATTTATTACCCGCTGTCGGCGCTCATGCTTTCGAAAATCCGTGAAGTTTTAATAATTTCAACGCCGCGCGATCTGCCGGTCTTTGAAGAATTGCTCGGAGACGGAAAACAGCTCGGTATGCGTTTCGAATATGCGGTACAGGACAAACCTCGCGGACTTGCGGACGCCTTTATCGTCGGAAAGAATTTTATTAAAAACGATACGGTTGCTCTGGTGCTCGGCGACAATATTTTTTACGGACAGGGATTTTCGCGCAATCTTTCAAACGCGGTTGAACGAGTCGAAACAAAAGGCGGTGCGGTCATTTTCGGTTACTACGTCAAAGATCCGAGCGCATACGGTGTCGTCGAATTCGATACAGACGGCAAAGCGGTCGGCATCGAAGAAAAGCCCGCTCATCCGAAAAGCAATTACGCCGTTCCGGGTTTGTACTTTTACGATAACGATGTCGTCGACATTGCATCGAACGTACAGCCGTCGGCGCGCGGAGAAATCGAAATCACGTCGGTAAACAACGCGTACCTCGAACGCTCCGCGCTGTCGGTCGAACTGCTCGGTCGCGGCATGGCATGGCTCGACACCGGCACCTGCAACGATTTGCTCGAAGCCGGCAACTTTATCGCGACGATCGAAAAACGGCAGGGTTTGTACGTATCGTGCATCGAAGAAATCGCATATCGGAACGACTGGGTTTCGCGGGATGATTTGTTAAAACTCGCGAGCGGTTACAAAACGGATTACGGCCGATACCTTGAATACATCGCAAGCTTGTGATGCGGTCTGTACGCGCGGGCGCTGGCGCTGAAAGGTATACGCATTTTTACGGTCATACGCCTCGTGCGATACGATACGAATTATTAATTATTAATTTTGGAGTATGCGGTGTCGTTCGCGTTTAATCAATGCTCGATTGACGGAGTCCCTATTGAGGGGCTGTTTGAAATAGTACCGAAAGTGTTCGGCGATGCGCGCGGGTATTTTTTCGAATCGTACAGCGCGCGCGACTTCGCCGCGGCAGGGATCGATGCGCGCTTTGTGCAGGACAACCAGTCGCGTTCGACAAAGGGCGTTTTGCGCGGTCTGCATTTTCAGACGAAACATCCGCAGGGAAAACTCGTACGCGTCATATCGGGCAGCGTATACGATGTCGCTGTCGATTTACGAAACGATTCTCCGACTTTCGGAACATATTGCGGAGTGGTGCTTGACGGAGAAAAGCAAAATCAATTTTACATTCCGAAAGGTTTCGCGCACGGATTTTACGTATTGAGCGGTGAGGCGATTTTTGCGTACAAGTGTACCGATTTTTACGATCCTACAGGCGAAGGCGGTATTATGTGGAACGACAAAACGATCGGAATCGATTGGGAGCGCGCGGCTCCGGGTATGACGCCGCTCCTTTCGGAAAAGGATAAAAAACATCCCTCATTCGATAAAGATACACGCTATTTTTCAAAGGACGGTATATGGCTCGGAAATTAACGAATATCATGGTCACCGGCGGTGCCGGTTTTATCGGCTGTAATTTTATTCGCTTTTTGCTCGGAAACGAAAGCGGTTTTGCCGGGCGCGTCGTCAATGTCGATTGTCTCACTTATGCGGGCAACCTCGAAAGCCTTTCCGACATCGAAACCGAGTACGGCTCGTCGCGCTATTTTTTTGAAAAGGCCGACATCTGCGACAGGGCGGAAATCAAGCGTATTTTAAAACAATACGATATCGACACGATCGTGCACTTTGCGGCGGAAAGCCACGTCGACCGTTCCATTTTGGGGCCGGAAGCGTTTATCAAAACGAACGTGATGGGAACCTTTACGCTGCTCGACGCCGCTCGCAATTTTTGGCAAAAGCCGGACGGCGTGATGCGCGAAGACGTGCTCTTTCATCACATAAGCACCGACGAAGTGTACGGCTCGCTCGGAGCGACGGGAGCTTTCACCGAAACGACGCCCTACGATCCGCGCTCTCCGTATTCGGCGAGCAAAGCGTCGAGCGATCACATCGCGTCGGCATACAGCCACACCTACGGTTTGCCGCTTACGCTTTCGAACTGCTCGAACAATTACGGGCCTTATCAGTTTCCCGAAAAACTCATCCCTCTCATGATCGCGAACATCCGCGACGGAAAAGAGCTTCCGGTATACGGCGAGGGTACGAACGTGCGCGATTGGATTTACGTCGAAGATCACAACCGCGCGGTTTGGCTTGTTTTGCAAAAAGGCGAGGCCGGACAAAAATACAATATCGGCGGAGAAAACGAGATGCAAAATATCCAACTGCTTCGAAAACTCATCGAGCTTACGGCAGGCGAACTGCACAAAAACGCCGCGGACATTGAAAAGACGATCGTCCACGTAAAAGACCGCCCCGGACACGACCTCCGCTACGCGATCGACTGCACGAAAATCAAAACCGAACTCGGCTGGCGGCGTAAAGTTTCGTTCGACGAAGGACTTCGCCGTACGGTGTCGTGGTATCTTTCGCATCGGGATTGGATCGATCACATTCTCTCCGGCGAATACAAAACATGGATTGCGGAAAATTACGCGAAACGGTGAGAAAAAGATATAAAGCTGCTGAATAAAAGATATATTTTCGCATGTCAATAGTTTTCGCATTGTCAATTTTATTTTTTTGCAGATAATTTTCTTTTATCGTTATTAAATTTCTTCTTGACAAAATGGGGG
>ERZ773042.143-NODE-143-length-55030-cov-50.736480_pt1 | contig 55030 bp, 50 predicted proteins | sample MGYA00511664_ERZ773042 | MGnify/ENA primary metagenome ERZ773042 (study PRJEB29015, sample SAMEA2737984) | human oral metagenome | biome: human oral; feature: human-associated habitat; material: dental | place: China | collected 2036 ... | reverse complement strand
GGTGGGGGATCGGACCCAGCGGAGACGGCAAAGAGGATGCGGCGTGATATGAATATGCATCATATAATCCTAGAACGGTCCACTAGGTTGTAGACTGCCTTCGCGAGGAAAGTGCTACGAGCAGCGACATCAAACTTCTGTGATGTATATCGTTCGGCAAAGTTTCTGGTGGTCACGAACTGTGAGCTCTGATAGACAGGAAGCTTCTCCTCAAGCGGCTTGTCCTTGCATCTCTCGTTTAGGTCTTTCTCAAGGAGAAGAAGATTACCAATCGAGGCGTTAGCTTCGTCCTTTGAATCCGGGAGAACATGCTCAATCGTGTAGCTTCCAAGGTCTCGCCGGCCTGATTTGCTTTGTTCAAGCAATTCGAGTACGACTTTGCATCGGTCCTTGTTCTTTGAGCCCTCATAGGGCGCATGATGGTGAGACCAGCCAATTGCGAGGAAGCTCTTTCTGAAACTTTCGGTCGAAGGCATCTTCTCCAGAAAGGCAGACCGCCATTTCTTTATCGAAGCGGCGCTATCAGAACTTTGCTCGATTTCGCTGGCGTACTTGGCAATCGAATCCGTGAGATGGTTTGACTCTAGTCCACCGATAACCTTGTAGCAGATGTAAAACCTGTAGATAAAGCTCAGAGCTTCCTCATAGTCCTCAGCGCTGATCTCCTCGATGTCGGTCTTGTACATAAGGCTAAGGATGAGGGGGCGAAAGGCCCGCACATTATGTTGCCTAAAATAGAAGAGTACCATGTCTTCGTTCGAGTCTTGAGGTGGGTCGAAGCGCTTGTAATACTCAGACTTCTTGAGAAGATCATCAAGAAGTTGCTGCGCGGTGTGCGGATCAGTTGAGTCTCTGATCTTCTTATAGACGCCCTTGTCTTTCGAGGTGAAGCCGTACTTATGTATCGCATAGTGCCTGAGAAAGGCGTTCATGCTGTTGCCGAGATTTGACTCGATGCTGAGCCACAGGGTCTTGGCATCGTCCCTCTTCGATTCTGGCTGGATGTAGCGCATGATGAAGTTCTTCAGCAGGTCACTGTCGCCAAGGGGGAGGCCTCGCGCGTTGAGAATCTCGAAAATCGTATAGAAATCCTCGTCTGTACTTGAGCTGATATTGACGTATTGGGTGCCCACAAGCGCATCGCGGAAGCGCAGCAACATCTCATCATTGAGTCTTCCGAGCTTGCGATCGAAGTAAACAAAAGCCTCCACAATGAGTTCATCGTCATTGGGAGAGAGGCACTTTTCCTTCGCAAAGGAGGAGGCAGTTCTCTTCGCAACGGATGACGGATCAACCGACGCCACCGCCTTGGCCAGCTTTGGCAGGGTCAGATGGTGCTCTGGACTTACAACCTCTTTCTCAACGCCCTTGTTGTCAGTAGCGATCAGGTATCTCTTGGTCCCAATGGCATCATCAGCGAGACTACGCTTCTTGAGCTGGAATATCACTGCCGAGATGAGCAGGGTGAGTGTGATGATTCTTTGCTGCCCATCGATGACAGTGAAGACATCGACTCCTGACTCCTCTTCCTCTTGTTTGAGGACGATGGAACCAAGGAAGTGGGACTGCGCTGTCCCATCGGTGACAAGCAGAATGTCGCCGTATAGATCGGACCAGTTTTGCTCATCCCACACATAACGCCGCTGGTTACGCGGTGTCTGATAGAGGGAAGAGTTACCCAGAAGCTTCCCGATAGTGCTTTGACGAGCGTCAAATGACATGAGTCTTTACCCCCTGGTGTTCCATCCTTACACCATCCTCAGCAACCTCTGGTAGAACGCCCCGGGGAACACGAACTTTCGCGAGGGCTTCTTCCGGTGGTCATCGTTCTCGAAGGCCACCTCCACATAGCCCTCGTCCAGGTCGACGACCTCGCCGTAGCCGAACGCCTTGTGGAATACCGTGTCGCCCGGCTTCAGCCGGTCAAGCTCGGCCTGGATCACGAGCTCGCTTGCCGGCTTCTCCTCGCGCTCCTCCGGATAGCCCTTGAGCCACCAGGCCGCGCGCCCGCCGGTCACCTTGCCGCCGCGCTCGCTCAGCTTGAAGTCGGCCCTACGCTTGATGGTGGCCTCAAGCCTGCTGCGCAGGCCCTCGCCGCCGATGACCCACAGACACCCGCCGGAGGGCCGCTTGTCCTTGTAATCGAGTCCCAGGTCGTCTAGGTCGTCGAGCACCCAGTCGCGCCGTGGCCCTGGCTCGGCGGGCGTGAAGTGCGCGGTCTTCTCCGCGCCCGGCTTGGCCTCGGCCATGGCCGCCGTCGAACCTCCCACTGCCTTTGTGCCCGGCTTGCCGGCCTGCATGGCCCCACCCGTGCCAGCGCCCGCCGCGCCCCCGCCCGGCGTCCGGACAAGCCCGTCGGGTTCCACCATGGACTTCTCCTGGGTCATGGCCAGGTACTCGTAGTCCGAGAGCGTCGTGTCGAAGAGGCCCACGCGCTCGCCCGCGTGACGGTCCACTCCGGCGTAGGTGAGGCTCGAGTCCTCGTAGCGGCGGAACTTGTACACGGCGTCGTTCATGAGGGCATCATTAAAGACGCCAAGAGACACCAAAAGCTCGAAGTCTCTCACCGTGAGGCCGGTCACCTTCTTGAACAGGCTGGATTCCAGTTGGGTGATCACGTCTTTGAGCGTCTGCTCGCGGTAGTCGGTCAGGTACATGAACACTGGGATGCGCGTCGCGAACTTGATGAGCTTCTCCTGGATCTGCCTGCGCTTGCTCTTGAGCTCCTTCTCCTCCTTGGAGATCTCCTTCCTCTCCTTGGGGGTGAGCTCCTCCTTTTCGCGCCTGGCCTGCTTGATCGCGTCCGAGCGGTTGATAATGGTCTCGATATCCTGGTTGAGCTTGCGGAAGCCCTCGATGCTCATGAGCGCCCGCATGGCGTCCTCGTTGCCCATGATGCGTCGCAGGGTATCGTTGTCCACGTTCACCAAAAGTGCGCTCTCCCAACGCCGGGCCAGGAGCGTCGCCGAGGTGCCGGCCATCGCGATGTCCAGGATGTCGGCCGCGCTCACCTGCCGCATGGACGACCCGTCATAGGCCAGCACCGGCAGGAGGTTGATGAACTCGCCGACCTTCCGCTCGGGCCCGGCGTTCTCGTCCACCTTGAGCCGACAGCTGTAGTCGGATACCATGCGCAGGGACCGGTCGAGCGCAAAGTCAAAGACGTAGCACTCGCGCTTGATGACCTCGGCCTTCCCGGAGTCATCCCGCGCAGCCCAGGGCGACTGTACGCGGAAGGCGGCCTGAAAGTACGTCTCGGGGCTTTTCATGTTCGTGAGCATGAAGATGCCGCACCATGGCTTCACGGTGACGCCAGTGGTGAGCTTACCGCAGGTAAGCGTGATGGTCTTGGAACGAAGCGGGTCTTCCATGCTCTCGCGTACGTGATCGAGCGCGGCCTCGCCCACGCCCGCCTCGGGACCGGCGCAGACGTTGACCGCATAGTCGTGAAAGAAGACGTTCTGCGGTTCGGCGAGGAGGTTTCTCATCGCGTAGCAGCTGTTTACGCGGGGGAGGTACCAGAGCGTGTGGTTGAGCACGCGCAGTAGGCGCATGTCCGAGTACGGAAGCGCCGGCTTCTCGGCCCCCAGCTTGAGGTCGTCAACCGCAGACGGCTTGTATGCGCCCCGTATAAGGTCGAGCCACTTCTGCACCGAGTCCTTGAGTGCGAACTCGGCAGCGTCGGCCTTGCCCCTGGCCTCGAAGAAGACGTTCAGGTCGAAGCCGTTGTACTCGCCGCCGAGTGCCACGCCCCTGATCTCGTCGGGTATCTGGTAGGTGAGCATAACCATGCGCGGCAGCGACTCATAGGGATTGGGCGTGCCGGGGTGCTCGGCGGGCCACGCCTCCTTGGCCGCCTGCTCGTCGGAGTAGGTCCAGTTGAAGATCTGTTCCTCGATGAACTCGCCCGAGTTGAGCGCGCGGAAGGGCGTGCCGGAGAGGAAGAGGTAGTAGCGCGTGACGATGGGCAGATCTCCCTCGTCCATCTCGTTACCCGTGTTCACGTGCCCGACGCGGGTATCGATGTCCTCCTGGGTGTTCGCCTCGTCCTCGTCCTCCTGCTCGAAGAGTGTCTTGGAGTTCTCGTTCCAGGCCCCGAAGTGGTACTCGTCGAAGATGACCAGGTCCCAGTCCTCCTCGCGTACCCACTCGTGCTGGGGTTTGATGCGTCCGCCGCGATCGCGCCCGAGGAAGTCCTGGAAGCTGCCGAAGCACACGATGGGCCGCGACTTGTCGGCGACCTCGTACTGCTGGGCGATGTTCGGCCTGCCCGGCTCTCTCGGTCGGCTGATGAACTGCCAGCCCTCGAAGTCCACGTGGGTGGTCAGGTCCTCCTCCCACGCCGCCTGAACGGCGGGCTTGAAGGTAAGGGCGAGGACGCGCGAGAAGCCCATGTCTCGCGCAAGCTCGTAGGCAGCGAAAGTCTTCCCGAAGCGCATCTTCGCGTTCCACAGGAACTTGGGTGTCCGCACCCCGTCCTCGCTCTCGATGGAGCGGAAGTAGGCCTCGGTCTTGTGGACGGCTGCCTCTTGCTCGGGCCGCATCTTGAAGGTCTGGGTGCGGCGCTCCACATTCTCGGTCCGGTCGCGCACGGCGATGTAGGCGGATCTCACGTCCTTGACGGTGCAGCGGAACCACTCGGTCTTCTTGCCGTCGCGGTCGCGCAGGCGCCTGAAGCCGTTCGCTTCCAGGTTGGCATGGACTTCGTGGTCCATGAAGGTCGTGCCGTCGGTCCGCATGGCGGGTGCGGTGAAAACGACCTCGTAGGGCTTCTCCCCGGGCCTGAGCGTGGGGTAGTGCTCGCACATGCGCTCCTCGATGGTGCGGGCCGTGTAGCCCACCTTGAGCATGCCCGTCACGTCAAGGTCCTTCACGTCCTTGAAGGCATAGATAATCGGCTGGGCGTCCGGGCGCTCGGGGAAGAAGTCGTCTCTAGCTGGCATCGGAGTCACCCGTGTTCATGTCCTTGATGTGGGTCTCGATGTAATCGATCTCCTGGTTGTTGAGGCCGTATTCTCGGTAGAGCTCGGGGTCCGTCCAGCTGCGCTTGAAGTCCACGTCAGGGACGAAGGTGAACGACTTGCGATTGACCATCTGCGCAGAAGCTACCTGTGCGATGAGGAACCGTGGAAACTTGAGGGCCAGGTAGTCGCAGCAGTTCTGGGCCTCCTGCTCGCTGTCGAAGGCCTTAACGACTATGTACGTCTCTGTGCACACCTCTTTGGGTCCGAGCACTTCGAGGATGGAGAGCACGCGGCGCATGCCCTGGGCATCGGTCCCGCCCGCATGCTCGTAGACGACGCGGGAAACGATGACCTTCCACTTGTCGACCCACTCCTGGCCTGCCGTTATCTTGCTGCTCTCAATCAGTCCTTTTCCGTTTCGCCATCTCAGGGTAAGGTCTCCGGACTTTGAAGGCTGGACGAAGGTCCTCAGCCCGAAGGGCCGCTGGCTGCTGACAGAGGAACTCAGGTATCTGTCGGTATGGGCGCTCACCTTGTCCACGATGGAGACGGCGTCGTTTGACCGGATAAGAATGTCATAGCGGCCGAGGTCGCGCTGACGCTCGTTGCTCTTGCCATGGCTCATGTTCACGACGGTGCAGTCGCCATCGTAGTCCCGCTCCCAGAGGAAGTATGAGACGCCACCGGACATGTCCACGCCGGGGAAGCACTCGCCGGCATCCTCGTAGTCGACGAGCTTCCTGATGCGCCGGTCGTGGAGCATTTCGGAGCGGTATGCGTCAAGCCCACGCCCGCCAGAGAACCAGCGCGATGGGGTGATCATGACGAGGAATCGCGGGTTCAGCTTCTTTGCCTGCTCGACGAACTTCTGGTAGATGGGCATCGCCGAGGCGTTGTTGCCGCCGTCGCTCAGCTGGTAGGGCGGGTTGCCGATGATGACGTCAAACTTCATATGGAAGACCTCTCCGGGGTCGTCTAAGTGGATGAACTCGTAGGCGTACTGTTCCAGCGATTTGTCACGGTCATAGTTCTTCTGGGCGGCCCCGCAGTACTTGCAGTGCCCGTCGACCCAGGTGTGCTTGAGCCGTTTGTAGTCGATGTTGCCCTCGGGCCCGTCGAACCGCACGACCGAGTACTTGCTGTTGGGATACTTGGAGCAGTAGAGGCTCCGGCGCGAGAGCAGGCTCGTGAGCTCGGTGATAGCGATGCCGAAGATCTGCTTCTTGTAGTTGTGGTCGAGCCGCTCCTGCAGGTCGGGGTACTCGCCCTCAAGGCCCTCGATGAGCCGCTTGGCGATCTCGCGCAGGAACACGCCCGATTTGCACGCCGGGTCGAGGAAGGTGGCGTTGGGGTCGCCCCACAGTTCGTCGGGCAAAAGGTCCAGCATCTGGTTTGCCAGCTTCGGCGGGGTGAACACCTCGTCGTTGGACAGGTTGGCGATGCAGCTCAGCACGTCCGGGTTGTAGGTCGTCTCGAAGAGGCTACTCATCGTCTCCTCCCTCCTCCAGCTGCGCGCAGAAGATGCGCTTCTGCTCCTCGATCTCGGCCCTCAGCTCTTCCTCGCTGGGCAGGTAGAGCTTGTACTTGCTCGCGAAGAGGTGGTCGTTGTCGTGGAGCACCGAGTACCGGGCGATGTCCTCGTTCGTCTTCGCGCACAGGATGATGCCGAGCGTCGGGTTGTCGTCCTCGCCGCATCTGAGGTCGTCGTACATGCGCACGTACATGTCCATCTGACCCACGTCCTGGTGGGTGATCTTGCTTGCCTTCAAGTCTATGAGCACGAAGCACTTGAGAATGTAGTTATAGAACACGAAGTCGATGTAGAAGTCGTCCCATTCCGTGCGTATGTGCTGCTGGCGCGCCACGAAGGCGTAGCCCTTTCCCAGTTCCAGGAGGAACTGCTGCAGGTTGGCCAGGATGGCGCTCTCCAGGTCTGACTCGTGCAGGTGCGGATCGGCCGGTAGGCCGAGGAACTCCACGACCGTCGGGTTATTGATGAAGGCGAGGCGCTGGGCCCTCTTGGCGGCCGCGCTCGGAACAATTGCCTTCCTGTGCGGGGGCTCCACGTGGTTCGAGAGCATGCGCTCGCAGTACTGGCTGGAGATGTTTCGCGAAAGCACCTCCACGTTCCAGCCCTGGTCGGCTGCCTCCCGCTCGTACCAGGCGCGCACCTTGGGGTCCTCCACGCGCAGGAGCTCCCGGTACTGCGTCCACGTGAGCAGGATTCGAGATTGTCCACTTGTCACGTGGACAATCTCCGGGAACATCCGGTAGAAGCGGACGTACTGGTAGAGGCTCGTCCGCGTGAAGCCCCTCCCGTAGGCCACCGTGAGCTCCTTGGCAAGCATCGGCACGACCTTGCGGCCGTAGAGCTCGGCGCGGGAGCTGTCTTCCAGCTCCTCTTGGGCGATGCGCCTGCCAAGAAGCCAGTTCCTCTGCACGAGTGTGATGTTGATGGCCTGGTGGGCCACCCGCTGGGTGCTGTCGATGATCTGCTTGGCATCGGCCACGATGTCGTCGCTGCTCACGTAGACGATGCGCCCCTCCAGGCGGTCGAGGCCGTCGGCGGGCTCAGGGCCTCGGCGCCCGGATTCCTCGGGCGCTGTCCGGGCTTTCCTCTCGTCAGCCAACCTTCATCACCTCGTAGAAGCTCACGAGCGGGAACTCGCGGATGGGCTTGGGGATGAGCGAGCCAGTTTCCTCGTCGAGCTCCCACTCAGAGCTGGGGGTGTCGCTCAGGTCAAAGAGGGGCACCTGCTGCTGGCCTGAGCTGCCCTCCAGCATCTCATCTAGGCGGAAGTCGCGCCGCTTGACCCGGTCGCCAGTCACGATAGACCACTCAGAGAAGATGATGGGCTCGTCGGTGTCGTTCCCGTTCTCGTCAACGGCTTTGAGCGAGAGGGCGTTGCCGTTGAGTACGTTTCTCTCGAGCACGTACCAGACGGTGTCCAGGAAGGCAGGGTTCTGCCGCTTCCTGGCGACATGCTTGTACTCGCCCTCCACGATCTTGTAGAGCCACTCGCGGCAGGCAACGCAGTTGTCGTGCAGGAGCTCGACGCCGTAGAGGCTCCCCACGGCAACGAAGCAGTACTTCTCCCACTCGGGAATCGACTTGCGGTAGCGGGACGTGACCACGGCGAGCTTGCGCCTGAGCACCTCGGCGAGGAAGTTCCCGTCCCCGCAGGCGGGCTCCAAGAAGCGCGAGTCGATGCGCTCGGTCTCCTGCCTCACCATGCCCAGCATGGCGTTGACCTCGCGCTCGTTGGTGAAGACCTCACCGTGCTCCTGCACGCGCTCGCGCGACTTGACCTGGCCGGCCACGCTACCGCCTCCCGGAGGCGAGCTCGTTGATTACGCACGAGCGCAGGAACGCAGAAAAGCTCACGCCCCTCAACTTGGCAGCCTCGGCGGCCGCCTTCTTGAGATTCCTGGGGACACGGAAGGTAATGGCGGTCTGGTCGCCCTCAGCAAGGAATCCCTGTATCTGGGTCTCGCTTGCTCCGCCCTCTACGAGCTCGGAGTACTTCATGGCCCTCCTCGGATACAATCGACAAAATGCAATAATTATGCAGTCATGATACCATGAACGACCTGCACGTCGCTCATCAGATGCCACCGATAGGCCCAGAGAAAGGTACGAGTTGACAAAAGCCGGGCGCATGGACAACAAGAAGATCGAGAAGGCCGCCGTGAACCGCGTGCGCGACCTCATCCAGCAGTGCGACACCATCGATGACAAGCTCGATGAGGATGACAAGAACATACTCACCGATGGGGTGCTGGACCTGTACAGTTCGACAGATCAGACGGTCGATAATCTCCGGGCCCAGATACCGGTCCAAGTCAAGGGCACAACCAGGCCGCTCGTGCCCAACAAGCACGGCGTGGTGAAGTTCACGGTGCGCACCGAGGCGCTTAGGCGCTACAAGGAAGTCTTCCACGGTGTGCTCCTTTTCGTGGTGCAGGTGCACGAGTCCACGCGCCTCGGCGAGGAAGTCTTCTTCGCCCAGCTCCTGCCCTACGACATCGACCAGGCGCTTTCCAGGGCCAGGAACAACCAGAAGAAGACGTCCGTGCGCATCAAACCGTTCCCAACGAATCCAAAAGAGATCACGAGGACCGTCACGGCGTTCAACGACAACCGGGAAAAGCAGATGAAGGCCAAGGTCGTCGCGTATGACTTCAAAGGAGACGTTCGAAACCTGCCGGAGGGCATCACCTCGGTCGCGGTCACGAGCCATCTGCTCAAAGGCGAGGATATCACGACGCTGGCGGGGCTGGAGAACTCCTACGTCTATGGCAAGACCATGGACGGTCAGCTCGCCGTGCTTTGGAAGATCGAGGACGTTGCGATGTTCGCGCGGGGCGAAGAGGCGACGGTCGCGTCCGGCGACTTTGAGATGCGGACGAGGCTCATGGTGGGCGACCACTTGGAGGGGCGATACCTTGAGTTCGAGGGCGTGAGCATGATCCTGCGCAAGAACCACAGGGTCAAACTTAATTTCGATGTCAAGGGACCGCTGCGCAAGAGGTACAAGACTGTGAGCTTCATCCGCGAGTTCTTGCGCACAGGGGAGCTTGTCGTGAACGGCAAGGCCCTGTTCAGGGTCGAGACGGGAGACGATGCGGATCTCGAGAGGTGTCTGGACGAGGATATAGAAGTCTACAGGCCGCTCGTAGAAACGCTGGACACCGTAGGCATAGCAGCTGACTGGGACCCAGAAGACATGTCGGATAAGGAGTTGAGCGACCTCGGTCTCATGCACCGCCTTCTGGTGAAAGGGAAGCCCTGGACTGGTCGGAAGATAACATCGCCAATCATCCACTTCGACATCCAGGGATGCGGGATCTATGCGCTCGTGCGGGAGCGAGAAGAAGGCAGCTACGCCTTCATGAGGTTCGATTCGGACGAGCTGCGCTTCTCTTTCCCCCCTCCAAGTGGCGAGCAGCTGGAAGCGAGAGGTTCGTTCGAGCCAGTGCCCGCAGTCATGGCCCTGGGGAAGGATGACTTGCAGAAGATAGTCAACCTCGACTCCGACAAGCTCGCCTCGCAGTTCGATCGCTTCCCGGTCACTACGGGCAATCAGACGCCGCTGAACCAGAAGCTCCTGGAGATGTTGTCCGCTTACGACGATGGCGCGAAGCAACCCAAGGTACTGCTCGCATGCGCGGTGGTGCTCGCGAGAAGGTTGTACGAGTTCGACAGCAAGAACCAGACCTACTTGCTCAACCTCATGCAAACGATACTAAGAGAGCGCGAGTTCGATGATAGCGAAAAGTCCCTGCTTCGCGATGTCGCGCTCGACGCTCCCGAGCAGTACACGAGAGCGGCGGCCTATGCACTCCTAGGCGAACAGGAGATGGCACAGGCATGTCTAGACAGGTGCTCCGAAACAGAGCGCAAGCAGATAGAGGATTACCCAATCTCACAGTTCTTTGAAAAGGCCTAGTCGTCGGAAAGGCACGGGGAAAGAACCCTTTCTCACCCCTCCAGCCACCGCCTCCGCTCCGGGCTTGTCGCCGGGTCGTGCGCGCCATGGGGCTGCGCGCGTCTCTGCGAGGTTGACGGGGGACGGTTGTCGTTTTCGTCGCGCTCCGCCCCACGTCACGCATGTCCAGCGACTCAACGCCCTCCGCTCCACCGGTGGCGGGAGGGGTGATCCGCCCGGGGTCGCAGGCAACGTATCCCCGACCGTCACGTAGCCCGCCGGTTGAGGGGGGTCGGACCTAGCAGAGGCGGCAAAGAGGATGCGGCGTGACATGGATACGCATCATGTAATTCTAGAACGATCTATTCGTGGCTAGTTAAGCACTAATTTACTTGTCAAAGGTTATGGGATGTCCCGTGATTGCAACCGCGAGGGGCTGCTCGAGCGGGCGAGCCGGGGAGGCGGCGGGTCCGCGAAGACCAGGTGGGCGAACCTGCTGCTGGCGGTCGACCGGGGCGGGTCCGCCGACCTGCGGACGGCCGGCGCGGAGGCCGCAAGGCCTCTCGCCCGACGGCCGGGACGGCCCACGACCCCACGGGGAGGCCAGTCGGGGAGGGTTCGACGGCGTGCTCGCGCGCAAGGCGCGCAGCGGGCCGGGAAACGCCAGGACAGGCGGCGAGGCCGAGACTCCCAGTGGGTGTCGGACGACCTGTTCCCCGAGGCGGGGGATCGTCCTGGTCCGGGACGACCCGGGCGCGCGCCCCGTGGGGTCACCCTGCGAGGCGTTCCCGCCAAGGGAGGCCGAGCGGCTGGCCTCCCGCCTTGAGGTCCGTCACACACCCAGGCACGTTTCGCGCCAGCTGACGGAGCAAGGTCATCTCGTGCGTGCTATTAGTCCCAAGCCCGCACGTGCCTGCATATGTCGGCAGCGACGCTCACGAAGCCCCCAGAGACCATTATCCAGCCGATAGTACCCGGAACGTCTCCGGGCCCACCCATGTAATCAGCGCCAGGCGGCCGCCTTGGGTGCTGGCGCCTTGACGCTCACGGGTGCTCGCGATGGACGCGAACGCCTACGGGGCTGCTGCTAAGGACGCGTACCCAGAGGCCATCAACGTGGTTCTCGACCATGCCCTCTACGGATGCGGCGACATGCTCGGCCAGAGGGTGGCCATCGCAGACGGCAAGCATCGTCGAGCCCGAGCCGCTGATGAGAAACGCCGCTGCCCCTGCCGCGAGCGCGGTACGGCGCAGGGCCTCGTAGTCGGGGATCAGGCGTGCGCGAAAGGGCTCGTGGAGCCTGTCGCGCGAAGCTGCCGAGAAGAGCTCGAGGTCACCTTGCTCGAGGGCGCGTACAGCGGCCACGCAGTGCCCCACCTGCCACACCGTCGTCTTAAGCGAGACCTGCTCAGGCATGACCCTGCGCGCGTCGGCGGTGCGGACCTCGTAGGGAGGCGCGATCGCGACGAAACTCACGTTTTGTGCGACGTCCAGGTGCACGGGGTGGGCGCGGCCCTGGTCCACAAACGAGCTTACAAGACCGCCGAGGATGGCCGGTGCGACATTGTCGGGGTGTCCCTCAAGCTCGCAGGCGATGTCAAGCGCCTGCCGTGCATCAAGGCCAGCCCCGTTTAGCTCCTGGGCCGCCACGACGCCCGCGACGACGCAGGCAGAGCTTGACCCAAGGCCACCCGAGAGGGGGATGGGGGAGTCTATCGTGATGTGCGGCGTGAGCGGCCTGCTGCAGAGTCTGCGACAGGCCTCCAGGTAGCTCGTCCAGACGAGGTTGTCCTGCCCCCTGAAGCGCTCGGGGCAGCCGTCTATGAGAAGCTCGTCCGCCGGCTCGAAGCAGAAGCGGGCCATGAGGTCGAGCGCGAGGCCCAAGCAGTCAAAGCCCACGCCCACGTTGGCCGAGGTCGCCGGGACCTCGACGGTGAGCGTGTCGCGGGCGAGCTGTGCGCTCGACGTGCTGGTCGCGCCTTGGCGACTCACCGAAAGATCCTTGCCGTCGCGCTCTCGACAAAGGACGCCATCGCCTCTTTGGCGCAGATCGAGTCATGCATGACAGGGGCACCCCTGAGCGTCGAGAGCTGTCTTGGCGCCGCGATACCTGTGAGCCTCTGGAGCTCGTCCATGCAGGCGAAGTCGTCCTTACCCTGCGTGTCGTGGCCGAGCGCCGCGAGCACGTCTGCGGGGAACTTGTACGGGTTGGCGGTCGAGAGACACACGCGCATCCTCCCGTTGTGTTCATGTCGGTCGAGTATGGTCTTTGCGACGGCGGTATGCGGGTCGATGAGGATGTGCTCCTCCTCCCAGGTCGTGCGGATGGTCCTTCGCGTCTCGTCGTCTGTCGCGAACTCGCCGTAGAAGGTCTCGCGCAGGCGCCCGAGAAGCTCGTCGCCTATGGAGTAGACGCCCTGCGTGGCCAGCTCGGCCATCCAGGCTCCCACGCGCTCGCTGTCCCCGTCCGTGAGGTAGTAGAGCATGCGCTCGAAGTTGGAAGAGACGAGGATGTCCATCGAGGGGGAGATCGTCTTCACGAAGTCGCGGCGACGGTCGTAGCTGCCCGTCTTGAGGAAGTCGGTGAGCACCTTGTTGGTGTTGGAGGCCACGATGAGCTGCCCGACGGGAAGGCCGAGTCGCTTGGCATAGTAGCCGGCGAGCACGTCGCCAAAGTTGCCCGTGGGTACGCAGAAGTCGACGGCATCGCCCACGCTGATGGCGCCGCCCCTTACGAGCTGGGCATACGCGTCGACATAGTAGACGACCTGAGGGACGAGACGACCAACATTGATGGAGTTGGCACTCGAGAGGGCGACGCCCCTCCCGTGGAGCCTCTCTGACAGCGCCGTGTCGGCAAAGATGCGCTTGACCTGCGTCTGACAGTCGTCGAAGGTGCCCTCGACCCCGCACACGGCGACGTTGCGACCAAGTTGCGTGGTCATCTGCAGGTGCTGTATCTCGGATACCTTGCCCTCGGGGTAGAAGACCGTGACGCCCGTGCCCTCGACGTCCGCAAAACCCGCCAGAGCGGCCTTGCCGGTGTCTCCCGAGGTCGCGGTCACGATCATGATCCTGTGCCCGCTCTTGCCCCTCGCGACTGACATCAGGTGTGGCAGCAGCTGGAGTGCCACGTCCTTGAAGGCGCAGGTGGGACCATGGGAGAGCTCGAGCAGCCAGTCGCTGCCCAAAGGTGTGAGCGGCGCCACGGCGGGCGTATCGAAGTTCTCGGCGTAGGCGTCTCTCACGCAGGAGCCGATCTCCTCGGTCGAGTAGTCGGGGATGAGCGTCGCAAGCACCTTTTGGGCCGTCTCGTGGTAGTCCTGGTTGACCATTGCGGCCATGTCGAGCGTCTCTTCGCCGAGCTGGTCGGATACGTAGAGTCCCCCGTCGGGTGCGATGCCTCTCAGTATCGCTTGCTTGCTCGTTAAAGGCTCGCCGCCGTTGCGTGTGCTGTGATAGAACGTTTTCACCTCTGCGCTCCTTGTCATTCTACAGTGGGCGTGTGTCAAGTATCATACCGTTGTTCCCTTGGGGGCGGCGCAGCCGTCACACACATGCAACGATTGGACTGACATGAAGATTGCCCTTCTCGGCCACGGCACCGTCGGCCAGGGAGTAGACCGCATCATCGCAAATCGCGTGCGAGGCGTCGAGGTGGCCCGCATACTCGAGTTGCCCGAGCGCCTCACGGACCCACGCATGACCTCTCGCTTCGAGGACATCGTCGAGGACCCAGAGATAGAGCTCGTCGTGGAGTGCATGGGTGGCCTTGAGCCCGCGAGGAGCTTCATCGTGGACGCGCTCGGCGCCGGGAAGTCCGTCGTCACCTCCAACAAGGCCGTCGTCGCGGCACACTTCGAGGAGTTTGCGGCATGTGCCCAGTCTACGGGTGCGAGCCTGCTCATCGAGGCCACCTGCGGGGGTGGTATCCCCTGGATAGCCTCTATTGAGAAGGCTCGCCGCATCGACGAGGTGACGTCCTTCTCGGGTATCATGAACGGCACCACCAACTTCATCATCGACGCGATGGTCAGACAGGGAACGGACTTCGACGAGGCCCTCAAGAGGGCCCAGGAGCAGGGCTTTGCCGAGAGGGACCCCTCCGCCGACATCGACGGCATCGACGTCAAGAACAAGACTTTCATCGCGGCCTGCGTCGCCTTTGGCTGTGCCTGCACAAGCGAGTTTCCCGTGACAGGGCTTCGTACCATCACCAAGGCCGACATCGACCTCTTCGCCGCGCACGGCCGAACCGTGAAGCTCCTGGGGAGGGGCGTCCTGCGGGATGGGCGCTACGCTGTGGCCGTTGAGCCCGTGGCACTTTCGTCTGACACCCTCGAGGCACACGTACCCTCCAACTTCAACCTCGTGAGCCTTGTCGGGACCACGGTGGGCGAGCTGAAGTTCTATGGCCAGGGCGCCGGCATGCTGCCCACCGGCAACGCCATCGTGCAGGATGTGATTGACTATTGCGAGGGGAGACGCCCCCACTACGACTTCTCCGCTGACCTCAGCTACGACGCGTCTCTGCTTCGAGCAGACTATGTGCTCCGCACGAGGGCTACCGTCGAGGGTGCGCGTCCCTTCGGTCCAGCTGCAGTCGTGGTTCACGACGTCACGGCAGAGGAGGCGCGTCGGCTCCTTGAGCGGGCGTGCGAGGAGGATGCGGCGAGCTTCATGGCGGCGCTCCCCAAGGAGGCGTAGGTGCATGATCAAGGTCGCAAAGTTCGGTGGCTCGAGCGTCGCTGACGCCGAACAGTTCAGGAAGGTCAAGGCCATCGTCGAGAGTGACCCGGACCGCCGCTTCGTGGTGGTCTCGGCCGTAGGTAGGCGCTTCAGCGATGACAACAAGGTCACCGATTTGTTGCTCCTCGTGAACGCCCACATCAAGTACCACGTCGACTGCACGAGCCTCCTCAGAGAGATAGGGAGGCGCTATCTTGACATCGCCGAGAAGCTCGGACTTGCGTTTCCCGTGGCCGAGCGTTTCGACGAGCTCATCGACCAGGTCCAGAGCTGCTCGCCCGAGTACGTCGTCTCGCGCGGCGAGTGGTTCACCGCGCAGCTCATGGCAGAGTACCTTGGCAAGCCCTTCCTGGACGCCCGCGACGTCATCATCTTTCACCATGACGGCAAGATTGACCTCGAGCGCACGCAGGCTCGTATCCGAGAGGCCGTCCAGCGCCTGGGCGACTTCGTACTGCCGGGCTTCTATGGCTCGACGGTCGACGGAACGGTCAAGCTCTTCGACCGCGGCGGTGGGGACATCTCGGGCGCCATCCTTGCTCGCTGCATCGATGCGAACCTCTACGAGAACTGGACTGACGTCTCGGGTTTCCTCTCAGCGGACCCCCGCATCGTGGATAACCCTCGTACCATCCACCGCATCACCTTCGACGAGATGCGCGAGCTCTCCTACCTGGGCGCCTCGGTGCTGCAGGAGGACTCGATCTTCCCGGTGCGCGAGGTGGGGATCCCCATCCAGATAAAGAACACGAACCAGCCCGAGAAGCGCGGCACCATGATACGCGAGACTGCCGCTGACGGTGCCCGTGAGCACCTGATCACGGGCATCGCCGGCAAGAGGGACTTTCTCGCCGTCCATGTGCAGAAGGCGCACATGTCCTCCAAGGTCGGCATCGTCCGCAGGGCGCTCACGGTCTTTGAGGACTATGGGGTTTCGGTCGAGCACATTCCGACGGGCGTCGACTCCTTTGGCATCGTGGTCAACGGTGCGGACGTCCAGGACAGCATCTATTCCATCGTGCATGACCTGCAGAAGGAGCTCAAGCCCGACAGCATCAACGTCGTGGACAGGCTTGCGCTCATCTCGGTCGTCGGTCGTAACATGAGTCGGCGTGCGGGCACCTCGGGGCGCGTCTTCGGCGTGCTTGGCGAGGCGGGTATCAACATCCGCATGATCACCCAAAGCTCGCAGGAGATCTCTATCATACTGGGTGTCAACAACGCCGACTTCGAGCGGGCCATCACGTGCATCTACGACAAGTTCGTGGCGGGCGAGATGGTCGAGATCCCGCAGCAGGGCGAGGGACAGCCGACAGGCGCAAGACGTGCGACATAAGATAAAGGAGCAGGACATGGCAGGCAAGGTGGTGGCGATACTCGGTGCGACGGGCGTCGTGGGAACGCAGATGATGAGGGTCCTGGAAGAGAGGGACTTTCCCGTGCGCGAACTCGTGTGCCTGGCAAGTGCCCGTTCGGTGGGCAAAGAGCTTGCCTTCAGAGGTGAGCGGGTGGTCGTGCGTGAGGCTCGGCCTGATGCCTTCGAGGGTGTTGACATCGTGCTCGGCGCGGCGGGCGATGCCCAGGCACAAGAGCTTCTCCCCGAGGCTGTGAGGCGTGGTGCCGTCTGCGTGGACAACAGCCATGCCTTTCGTCTTCGTAAGGACGTGCCTCTGGTCATCCCTGAGATTAACGCCGCCGACATAGCCAACCATCCCGCAGGCATCATCGCGAACCCCAACTGCGCCACGATCATCGGCCTTATGCCGGTGTGGCCGCTCCACCTGCGGGCGCAGCTCAGGCGGCTCGTCGTGAGCACCTACCAGGCGGCCTCAGGCGCTGGCAAGCCCGGTCTCGATGAGCTCGAGCGCGAGGTCAGGGCCCATGTGGACGGACGTGAGGTCGGCGCGACCGATCCCTTTGCCTATCCGCTCGCCTTCAATTTGATCCCGCAGATCGGGGGCTTTGACGAGGAGGGCTACAGCTCCGAGGAGATGAAGCTGCAAAACGAGGGACGCAAGATCATGCACCTGCCCGAGCTTCGCGTAAGCTGTACCTGCGTGCGCGTGCCCATCGTCCGCTCGCACTCGGAGTCTATCACGATGGAGTTCGAGCGCCCGATCTCGCCCGACGAGGCGCGCCAGATCCTGTCAGGGACAGCCGGTGTCAAGCTTGTGGACGATCCCGCGAGGCTTCGCTACCCCATGCCACTCGAGGCGAGCGGTCAGGACCTGGTGTTCGTGGGCCGCATCAGGCGAGATCTCTCCGCGCCGGAGGGCGCAAGCGCGCTCGTGCTCTTCTGTGCTGGCGACCAGATCCGCAAGGGTGCCGCCACGAATGCCGTCCAGATAGCGGAGCACCTGCTATAGGGTGGTATAGGGAGGCGCAGGGAGCGCTGGGGGGCACAGTTCGCGCGACGGGGAGCCCCGGCGCACGAGTTACCGCTACGCTTATACTCACGAGGAGGTTCTCATCATGGCACATCACAGACGGAAGAGCGCGGCTGAGTGCAGGGCGTATGCAAAGTGGCGGGTGGACATGCTTGCCGAGCGGCACGCGGGCGCGCTGCGTCGCAGCATCGGTCTGACGCGCATCGTGGAGGGGAGCGCCCTGCCCGAGGTCGAGGCCCGCTGGGCGACGACCACCATAGAGATCGCGAGCACCGACACCGCGAGTGCCGCGATCGAAGCCTCTCGACGCGGCGAGCGGGTCTGCCTTTTGGACTTTGCCTCCTACCTTAGCCCAGGCGGTGGCTTCCTTTCGGGTGCGCAGGCCCAGGAGGAGGCCCTCTGCGCCCACTCATCGCTCTACCCGGCGCTTGACGCCCGATGGGATGACTTCTACGAGCCGAATCGCTCCGACCATAACGATGACCTCTATTACGATCGGGGACTCTACGTTCCGGACGTCCTCCTCTTTTCAGGTGATGAGGACGTGGCGGCGAAGGTGGACGTAGCGGTGGTCGCGGCACCCTTTAAGGGTCGGGCCATGATGACCTGGGGCGTCAGCGAGCAGATCTGCGACAGGGTGATGGGCGAGCGCGCACGCTTTGCGATGGGCCTCATGGCGACGGCGAGCGACGAGCCCGTGCAGACCGCGATCACGGGGGCCCTTGGCTGTGGCGCCTTCCGAAATGATCCAAAGGTGGCGAGCGAGGCCTTTCTCTCGTGGCTGGAGGAGCACCCGGGCGCGTTCGAGCGGGTCGTCTTTGCGATTCCCGGGGGGTCTAACCTTGCAGCCTTTGAGGAGGCATTTGCGGGCGTGACGTCTGTCCCCACAAGGACCCCACCTTCGGATTGACGAGGCCAAGCCGTGCGCTAGAATAGACGCTCGCGCGTCTTGGTCCGGCTGTGACTGTCCTGTCATCGGGTGCCAGGGCGCGTCCGTATGGTCCTATGAAGGGGAGGGGCAATGTTTGCATTCGTCGTCATCGTTCTCATCTGCGTTATCGTGCTCAGAGGTGGGCTCTACGTGGTCCCGCAGCAGCACTGTGCCGCGATCGAGCGGCTCGGCAGGTTCAGCGGAATCGCCAACGCCGGACTCCACTTCAAGATCCCCGGCATCGACAAGGTCAGGATCATCAGCATGATGACGCAGGACGAGCGCATGACCTTTGACGCCAAGACCAAGGACAACGTTACCATCGAGCTCGACGTCTCCATCCAGTTTCGCGTCGACGGCTCGCCTGCCGCAGACATCACCCAGTCTGGCGTCTATCGGTGCATCTATACCCTTACCGATCCCGTCGGCCAGATGAAGGACTACTTTGCGGACGCGCTGCGCTCCGAGATCCCCGCCCGCAGTCTCGAGGACGTGTTCATCGAGAAGGAGGCCATCGCGAGTTCCATCGACCACTCGGTTGCAGACAAGATGCTCGCCTATGGCTACACTGTTGTCGCGACGCTCATCACGGCCATCCGGCTTCCCAAGGAGGTCCAGGAGTCGATGAACCGCATCGTCGCCTCCAAGAACAACCTCGAGAGCGCGACCAACGACGCCAATGCCGCCCGCCAGAAGACGGTCATCGCGGCACAGGCCGAGGCAGAGGCCATGCGCGCTCGTGGCGAGGGCATTGCGCGGCAGCGGACGGCCATCGCCGAGGGTATCAAGGAGTCGCTTGACACCATCCGCGATAGCGGTGTCACCAGTGACGAGGCCAACAGTCTGTTTATGTTCTCGCAGTGGACCGAGATGATGGTCGATATCAGCAAGAACGACGCTTCGACTATCGTATTGCCGTCGGACTACGATCGGGACGTCTTCGCCCAGATGCTCACAGCCCAGAAGGCGAGCGGGCACGGGAAGGAGTAGGGTAGAAGTGAGCGGTCCTCAGCTGCGCACATCGTAGCGCTCGCAGTTCTCGCGAAGTGAGTGAATCACCCGCACCATGAACGCGATGTGAGTGATTCACCCACGCCATGAACGCGATGTGAGTGATTCACTCACTTCGATCTTTTATTCAGTAAGTCTTCTACCTGCGTATATATGAGTTTACCTTGATGAACTGCAGTGCCTTGGAGCCGAAAAATCACTCACTTCAGGTTGATGAAGTGAGTGATTCACTCACTTCGCGAGGATTGGGTCGTGCTCCTCGTGACTTCTCGGCCAAATTGTACTTTTCCGTGAGGGTCCGCAGCCAGAATGCGCTTTTCCGTGAGGGCGTGCACGCAGAATGCGCCTTTCCGTAGAATGCGCTTTTCCTCACCTGCGCAAACGCAGCTCCACCTCACGCAAAGGCGCATTCTGCGCCCGACGGCTCACGGAAAAGCGTAGTCTGCGATCATGGAGCAGCTACGCAAAGACACACTCTGAGCTCGCTGTGCTGCGGTCGCATCTACTCCCGCCCGTACCTGTACAATGGGCGACGTACATGTCGCGATGGTCTGCATACAGGGGAGCTGACATACGGTGTCAAAGCGCGCGTCACGTAAGTCATGTAAATCACGCAATAAGTCACATAAATCTCGTAAGAGGTTGAAACACAAGACGAGAGATGAGCCTGCAGCGGCTACAGCCCCAGCGGCAGGGTCGAGGTCGGGCGGAGGCGCCCCAACCGACGGCGGGGTCGAGGAGCATGTCGAGGTAGAAGGGCGTCCCACGCGTGCCTTCTGGGTCGTGCTCTGTGTATACGTTATCGTGTGGGTGGGTTGCCTCATTAGCTTGGGCATGGACGCCAGTCGGCTCGACTCGCTGGGATGGGTCCTGGTGACCTATCTGCTTCACGTGTCGGCGACCTTTGCGCTTTCCGTTACCATCTCGGTGCAGCGCAGGTGGGGACCCGTGCGCTGGCTTGCTATCCTTGTGCTGGCGGGACTGTTTGCACTGCTTCCGTGGCTGGTCTCGATCATCGATCACGTCGGTGACTCCCATGAGGTCCTCTTGCCTACGCACGAGTATCTGGCGATCGGCCTCATGGTCTCCCTTCTGGGCTTCTTGGCTGGTCTGATACTCCCGCGTCGTGCTAAGCTTAAGGATATTAAGCGACCATAGCAAGGCATCACTGGTGCGTGGGGCTAGAGGTGTCCGCCCCTTGGTGCTTTGGCGCTGGGGTGTTGTCGCCAGACACGTCAACGATGAGGATGCGAGGAGGAGTGGATCATGGACAGCAGCGCAAGCCGTTCGAGCGAAGATGACACGACCAAAAGTGGCGGTGGCACAGCCAAGGATGACGATAGCACGATCGGTGGGCAGGGGCAGCCTCCCTTCATTGGTCACGATGCGGAGTATGACCGTACGATACGCGAGAGCGCCAAGCAGGATCTCATCGAGAGCGATGCCCTGCAGAACGTCCTGTTCAAGATATATAGGGGGGAGTTCGACAAGCTCAAGCCCAGCGGGAAGAAGTCATCCACAGGGTCTCAGGAATCCGAGGCTGATGGCAGCGCAGCCGATGACAGCGAGGCCGATGCCGAAGGGAGCGGCGCCGAGGAGGCCCACGGCGAAGAGGACCGCTAGACGCTTTGCTATCACCAAGATGTAGCATTCGCGTTGGTCGCAGGGCTGACCTAGAATGGGCGCACAGAGAAGCGCCTTTCATAGGGTGGCAGCCGTGAAGCGGCGTGTGACCGCCCGTATCGGAGGAGACATGCCACTTTCCAAGGAGGACGTGGCCGGCATCGCCGACTACGCCCGCATCGCCCTGAGCGAGGAGGAGCTCGATGAGATGACCTCGTACATGAACGAGGCCGTCGCCCTGCTCGCGCCCATCTGTGAGTACGACCTCGACGGCGTCGAGCCCACCTTCCATCCCATTGGTGGGCTCTCCAACGTGATGGGCGACGACGTTATAGACGACTCCATGCGCGCCCTGTCCATAGACAGTGCGCTGTCAAACGCTGCCTCGACGCAGGGACGTTACTTCCGTGTGCCCTCTATCTTGGGCGATGAGGAGGGTGATCGCTGATGGTGTCTCTCGACGAGCTCTCTGCGAGGCAGATCGCGGCGGGGGTCGCGGCTGGCGACTTCTCGGCGCTCGAGGTGGCGAAGGCCTCGCTGTCCGCGCTCGGCGCACGCGAGCCACAGCTGCACGCTTTCCTGCAGGTCTCGGCAGAGTTTGCGCTTGATACCGCTAGGGCGACCGACGAGCGCCTCGCAAGGGGAGAGGAGCCGGGTCCCCTTGCCGGCGTCCCCGTTGCGTTCAAGGATAACATGCACCTCGTGGGGACTCGCACGACCTGCGCGAGCCGCATGCTTGAGGGCTACGAGTCCGTCTTCACGGCGACCTGCGTGGGACGCCTGCTCGCTGCCGGGGCGACGCCTGTGGGCAAGACCAACATGGATGAATTTGCCTTCGGCTCCTCCACCGAGTCCTCCGCCTTCCACCCCACCAACAATCCCTGGGACCTTACGCGTGTGCCTGGCGGCTCGTCGGGAGGCTCCGCCGCCGCCGTCGCTGCCGGTGAGGTTGCACTCGCCCTGGGTTCCGACACGGGTGGCTCGATCCGCCAGCCAGCCTCGCTCTGCGGCGTCGTGGGTCTGAAGCCCACGTACGGCACCGTGAGTCGCTATGGCGTCGTTGCCTTCGGAAGCTCTCTTGACCAGGTGGGGCCTTTCGCGCGTCGCGTCGAGGACGTTGCCCTTGCCATGAGCGCCCTCGTTGCGCCCGGCCCTGACCCGCTCGATTCCACAAGCCAGGACTGCCGGGTAGACTTCCTGGGGCGGCTCGATGATGCCGTCGAGGGTCGCAGGGTTGGCGTCGTCCCCGCGCTCCTCGAGGCAGAGGGCCTGACGGGTGAGGTCAAGGCCGGCATTGCCTTGGCCCGCAGGGTCCTGGAGGACCAGGGGGCCAAGGTTGTGGAGGTCGACCTCCCCAACATTGCCTCCGCGATCGCGGCCTACTACGTGATTGCGCCCTGCGAGGCCTTCTCCAACCTCGCGCGCTTTGACGGGGTGCGCTACGGACACCAGGAGGAGGGTTGCGCCACGCTCGCGCGGCAGACGGCACTCTCCCGCGCACGCGGCTTTGGCAGAGAGGCCATACGCCGCCAGATGCTGGGGGCCTACCTCCTCTCTAGCGGTACCTACGACAGGTACTACTACCCGGCCCAACAGGTGCGCACGCTCATCACTCAAGACTACGAGCGTGCCTACGAGCAGTGCGACGTCATCCTCATGCCCGCGACGCCACGCACCGCCTTTCGCTTTGGCGAGATCAGCGACCCCACCCAGATGTACGCCTCGGATATGTTCACTATTTCGAACAACATAGCCGGAAACGGCGGCATATCGGTGCCTCTGGGCCTGGGGCAGGAGTCGGGCCTGCCCATCTCGGCGCAGCTCCAGGGTCCGGCCTTCGGGGACGCGACGCTTCTCAGCTTTGCGCGTGCCATAGAGCGTGGCGTGGACGTGGGCCTTGGCTTGGGTAAGGGTGCCCCCGTCGCTCCTGGCTTTATCGGGAAGGGAGGCAAGCTCCTATGAGGACGCTGCAGGAGGTGCTCACGGACTGGGAGGCCGTCATTGGTCTGGAGGTTCACACCGAGCTCACCACGCTTGGCACCAAGATGTTCTGCAACTGCAGGCTCAGCCACGACGACGCGCCCAACTCCAACGTGTGCCCCGTCTGCCTGGGTTTGCCGGGAGCCCTGCCCGTGCCCAACCGCAGGGCCATCCAATCCATCGTGATGGCGGGGCTGGCCACGAACTGCGAGATCCAGCGCCACTCGATGTTCTACCGCAAGCACTACTTCTATCCCGACATGGCCAAGAACTTTCAGACCACGCAGGGCCCCATCGCCTTCTGCATGCACGGCCACCTTGACCTTACGGTGTCGGGTCCGGGCGCGAGGGAGCGCCCCATGCGGGAGTCTCTCGCCGCAGATGGCGTGACGCCCGTTTTGCGCGCGGCTGACGGCTCCTACGTGGTGCCCATCAGGATCCTGCGCATACACATGGAGGAGGACGCGGCCAAGATGGTCCACATTGGCGGCGAGGAGGGGCGCATCGCCGGCGCCTCTGAGTCGCTTATCGACTACAATCGCTGCGGCACGCCGCTCATCGAGCTTGTGACCGAGCCCGACCTGCGTACGCCCGAGGAGGCTCGCCTCTTCATGGAGAAGCTCCGCCAGACCTTCCTCGCGCTGGGCATCTCCGACTGCTCCTTGGAGTCGGGGTCCATGCGCTGTGACGGCAACGTCAGCCTGCGCAGGCGCGGCGAGACCGGGCTCGGCACCAAGACCGAGATGAAGAACATCAATTCCTTCAAGAGCCTGCACGATGCCCTGGAATACGAGATACGCCGCCAGGCCGAGGTGCTCGAGGAGGGTGGCGTCGTCTACCAGGAGACGCGCCACTGGGAGCCCGGTAGGAGGCGCACCGTCGTCATGCGCACCAAGGAGACGGCCGATGACTACCGGCTGTTCCCTGACCCGGACCTTGCGCCCTTCGACCTCTCTGACGAGTTCATAGAGGAGGCGCGCGAGCGCATCCCGGAGCTGCCGGACGCGAGACGCGAGCGTTACGAGGCGAGCTTTGGCCTGAGGCGCGATGATGCTGCCCAGATCGCGGGCGACCCGACCGTGGCCGCCCTCTTCGAGGAGGCCGTCTCGACGACGGGGGAGAAAGTCGCTCCCACGGTTGCGAACGTGGTTGTCAACCTGCTGCCCGCCTTTGGTGCCATCACGGCGGCGCAGGCCGCGTCCGTCTCGGCTCTACTTGCGGCCGATGCGATCAGCTTCGCCCAGGCCCGCGAGGTCCTTGAGGTCGTGGACGGCACAGACGTGGACCCCGAGCGGGTCGTGGACGAGCGGGGACTGCGCCAGAGCACGGACAGCGCTACCCTCGAGCCGGTGGTGGATGAGGTCCTCGGTCGTTGCGCGGACCAGGTCAGGCAGTACAGGGACGGCAACACGAAGGTCGTAGGCTTTCTTGTTGGCCAGTGCATGAAGGCCTCGAAGGCGGCCGGCGTCAAGGGCAACCCCAAGCTCTTCAACCAGCTGCTCACGGCCAGGCTCGAGGCATAAGGTCGCACTCCAGTCGGTCGCTTCCATCCGGTCGGTCGCTCCTACCTATAGCAAAGCCTGATGCCCGAAGGGAGTCGGGACGATGGATCATGTGCCCGCACGTGCCTGGGGCGTGCGGCTTCATGGTGCGCTTGTGTGCGTGGTGTGGCCCTGCGTGCTCGCGGCGACGCCCTTCCACCTCGTGAGCAGGACGAACCCGGCGCTTGGCGGCATGCGGGCCTACCTCGCGGCGGGCTTTGTCATCGAGTCCTGCCTGGGACTTCGAGGGAAGGGGCGAGGGCGCCTGCGCGCAGTGGCCGCAGCGCTGGGCTTGGCGTCCATGGCGCTTGGCATCGTCCCCGAGTGGGTGCTGACTCCCATAGGCAGGATGGGGGGCGCATATACGGCATCTTCGGCAGCGAGTGGTTCTCGTACTTCCAGGAGTGTGAGCTGCTGACGCAGCCGCTGACAGCCATGCTCGCGTCCCTCTGCTGCGCCATTGTCTTGCGATGCTCCCTTGTGCTTGGGATCTGCGTCTTAGTGGGTCGCGAGGACGCCGGTGGGGGTCTTGCGCTTGCTGGCGGGATGGCGACGGGGTTCATCTCCAGCTACCTCAGCTGCGAGGTCTTTGAGGCGACGGGGCGGATCCCCTACAGCGCAGCCCTTTTGGTTGCCTCGGGTTGCCTCGGAACTGGGTGTCCTGGTGATGGCGATGGTTGCTTGGATTGTCTCGATCGGTGCCTGTGGCTGGGGCGTGACTCAGGGGGGCGAGCGCAGAGGCGTCCTGTGAGGAGGGCGTCCTGCGAGCTGAGTCTTGCGAGGGCAGCTGGCAGAGGGAGGGCGGCACATCGCCGCTGATGGGTCTGGGCCTCGGTCTGGCAACGTGGTGCCTTCTCACACGTGTGGTGCCGCTCGGTCAGCTCCGCTCGTGGCCATACGAGGTCCTCGCCGCCCTTTCGGTGTTCGTTCTTGCTGCTCTTGGTACGCGTCACCTGCAACGCCCTCGGGCCATGCCAGAGGAGGTCGCTTCGAGGGATTCCTCCGCCGTTCCCACGGGCTTGGGCCTTCTTTCTGGTGGGCCTTGCCCTTGCCCGTGGCACTGGGCTTGTGAGCGTGCTTTTGGGGGACTGTACTTCTCGCGTATGGATTGCGTGGACAAGAAGGTTTCATTATGGGCGATAGATATCGAAAGCCTGCGCATGCTGGCGCCACCTGTGGCGGTGGCGCTCAGGTGATGGGCCTCACGAAGCTCATACATGGTAGGGAGGTGCTGTCAGACGTCTTTGTCACGGTGTCAGCTGGCATGACGGTCGGCCTCTTTGGGGCCAGGCCCCGCTTGGCCTATATCCGTCGTGACCAGTAGGCCCTGGAGAGGAGGCTTGCGGCCCCACAGGCAATCTCCGTCGCGATGAGGGTGTCGGCAACGGTCTCTTGGCCAAGCGCAAGTGCGACGAAGGTGGCGCAGAGCATGCCGACCATCAGGTAGAGAACCATGGGAAGGCCGCTCTTCGCCCTGATGGCCGCCAGGCGCTCGTCATGCTCCCGCGCGTAGTACTCGCGCAGGCAGTCAACCCTCCTCGCACGCATGAGCCTATGGATGCCGGTGGCCAATACCGCTGCGGCAGCACCTATGCACAGGCCATAGGTATAGTCTTGGGTGGCTCCCGTGACTGTACCATACGTCGCTCCCAGGATACCGATGAGGCAAAGTGAGGTGCCCAGTATGATCTGCCCGATTAGACGTGCCTTGAACCTCCTGAGCTCCTCTGTGAGCTGTTCGTTGGTGTTGTTTGTCTTGCTTGTTTCCATGATCGCTCCTCTGATGGGTTCGTGTTGCGGGTCTGTCGCCTGTTGGGCGGCCCTGCGCTAGTCGATGTCCGAGAAGTCAAAGATCTCCTCGATGGTGAGGCCAAAGTACTGGGCAATCTTGTGGGCGAGAGGAAGTGACGCCGTGTACTTGCCCGTCTCGATGGAGGTCACCGTCTGTCGCGTGACCCCAACCGCCATTGCCAGCTCGCTTTGAGAGACCTTTCGCTCTCGCCTAAGTTCTGGTATTCGCGTCCTCACATCAACCTCCTTCGTTCGGCGTGTAATGGTATAGCAAGCTTGCTTTGCAAATATAGTAAAGCTCACTTTGCACTATATGTCAAGCGAACTTTGCAAACTTTTTTCGGTTGTGAAACTGATCGCCTTGGTTGCTCGCCTCGACCGCTCGCTTCCCTTGGCGAAAGTGCGCAAAGGAGAGAGGCCGCCCGAGCTCGAGTCCCTCCTAGCTCGCCTCGAGCGTGGCGAGCAGCGCCAGGTGATCCGAGCCTGCGACGCTGATGGTCTGGAGGTCTCCCACATAGAGCCCCGCGTCTCGGGAGTAGACGATGTGGTCTATCTCGATCAGGGGAGGGATCGTTGAGTTGGCGGGATAGGTCATGTGGAAGCCCTCTCCGGCCTGCTCGCCCGCGTCCACGAAGGACGAGCCCAGAAGCTCGCGGAAGCGGGCATGGTCCCAGGTCGCGTTGAAGTCACCGAGGATGACGTAGGAATGCCTGTAGTTTGCGAGCTTGGCGATGGTGGTGAGTCCCTCGCTCCACAGTCCCTGACCACCCTTGTGCGGTGAGTTGGGGTGGGCCGAGACAAAGCGCACGGTCGTGCCACCTATGGAAAGGCTTCCCGCAGGCATCGCTGAGGTCTCGATGGGCAAGAGGCTCGTGTTCTGGTCGGACATCTGGGTCGCTGAGAAGAGCACGTTGATGCCACCGTTGTCAGAGCGGCCCGAGCTGCCGAGCACGCTGTAGGGCAACAGGTCGTGGATACCGGCGTCCGAGAGTTCCTGCAGAAAGCTCTGGCTCACCTCCTGCAGAGCCAGCAGCTCGACCTTCTGGGTCCGCACGATGTCCACGACCTTCGAGGCGCTGACGTGCCCGTTCAGGGTGTTAAGCGTCATGAGACGAAGCACCCTGTCGTCCGTGTTAGGAGCAGTCCCCGACGAGGTGCTGGTGGCGCTCCTCGCGGTATCGCTCAGCGTGTGACGGGGGACAAAGTAGCCGATGTGCCACACGACGAGAGTCACCAGACAGAGGGCCGAGAGCACGGCGAGGATACGCCTGTGCCAGAACGTCGAGAGCAGCACCACGACGAGCGTGGGTAGCACGGCAAAGGGCACAAAGGCGACGAGCTCGGGGATGACCCGACCAGCCGAATGGCTGGATGGCACCATGCGCGCCGCCATGAGCACGAGCACGACCAGCATGCCCAGCCACATAAACAGGCTGATGAGACCATGGCGCGCGCGTCCTCTCCACCAGCGGCTGAGAGCGTTGCGGCGAACTGTTGATCCCTTGTCGGTGCGGTCCATGGCGTCCCTCCGAACGGCTTTGACGCCAGTCATTGTATCCGTATCTCGTCACTTCAAAACGTAAGCTCTGATTGGGACAATCTCAGCGCGGTCCCTCAGTCACACCCTCCGTCGTCGGCCAGGCGCCCCCGGCGAAAGTGCCCCGCAAATTCTGGGGTACCGAGTTTTGGGAATCAACTGGGCAAACCCCGGGCGAAAGTGCCCCGCAGATTCTGGGGCACCGAGCTTCCGCAGGGTAGTCCGACAGCTCGCGCTGGGTCCTGCGGAGGTCCTGCTGGGAGCAGGCGCCCCGGCGAAAGTGCCCCGCAGGCTCCGGGGTACCGAGTTTTGGGAATCAACTGGGCAAACCCCGGGCGAAAGTGCCCCGCAGATTCTGGGGCACCGAGCTTTGAGGCCCCTCTTGGCGTCGGCAACGGCCGCGCGGGGAGTACCGACGACAAGGCCAGGACCGGTGTTCGCGTCGGGTTCGGCTCTCGCGACACCGACAACCTCAAAACAACTTGACAGAACGCACTCATCGCGCCGCTCATGCCGCGCCGTCCGGACGAGTAGCCGGCGTTTCCCTGCGAGGCTTGCAAGGGGGAGGGGTGGAAGGCGGACGAGAGGAGGGGAAAAACAGGGACAGGAGGCGCGTGGAGCAAGGGCGGACAAGGCAAAGGCCGCGTAGCCAACCCCTTAGCCACGAATACTACCGAAGCCTCTTTTTATTCGGGATTCGGGGAAGATATGTCTCTCCGGGGGTTTGTGTGGGTTGCTGCCTCAGCGAAGACACCAAGCTAGCGGCGGCGCCGCTCGCGCAGAAGCTGTTTTCCGACCAAGTGGGAGGCGGCCACCGAGGGGGCGCCGCCGGCACGCCATGGCGGTTGGGGCGCTCGTGCCACCCGACGCAGCTCGCGTCGCAAAGCTCGCGTCGCAAAAGTGTACACAAACACTCCAAAACGGCTCCAAGGGGCCGTTTTCGCCGATCTGTGTACACTCCTGACTGTCTCCACGTCCGATCGCGCGACCGGGCGGCGTCACGGGTCCCACGACGTCAACGGCCCCATGGCCCCCATGAAGCCAGGGCGGCTCGAACCTGAGGTCCACGCCGCCAGGGCGGTGACGCACCCACCCACACGGCTCACGAAGCCCCAGATATATCACTTGAATCTTGCGAGGTCATCAAGCAGAGTACGATTGAATCAAACAGGTCGAGATCGTCATTTTGCACAATAAGCACCGGCCGGGGCTTTGATGCGTACGAACTCCCGCGTACCGTCCATAGTTCACCGCGTTTCATCGTAAGCTCTTCTGAAAGCGTTGTTGGTGAAGTCGAGCGCTTCTTCCTCAGTTGCAAAAGGCTCATAAAAAGCCTCGGGCCTCTTGCGCACATCGAAGGGAAAACCGCCGTCTGTGACGAAACGCTTCATGAACACCGTGAGCGCAACTGTGGGTGTAAGTCCTAGCTCTTCAGCCGTACTGTCAAATTCGCGCTTAAGTGTAGCGTCTACTCGGTTGCCAAGCGGTATGGTTGCCGTTGCCATGCTTGCCCCCTGTTATCATATGATAGCGATTGCTGTCGTTTGTCTACAGTATAGAACAATGGGCGAAGTGCAGCAACAATTACCGGATGCGCCCCTCTTTGTTAGACCACCGTTGACATGGCCAGCTTCTCCTCCCAGTAGGGATAGAGGGACAACCTGATGTCCAACAAGCGAAGGACGGACTTGTATCAAAGCTGGTCGAGAAGCTGACCGGCATCGACTTTTTTCACTGAGGAGACAGAAACGGGCAGGCTGTCGACAAGGCGACCATCAAGGTGGTACATTACCAGGTGGATGATGCCATACTCGGGCAACGGGAGTGCAAACACGTGATTGCCCTTTTGCTCTACCGGCTTTGCAGCATGGGCGGGAAGTGACCGGTCGTGCTGCTCTTCTATGGGCCATCCGGAGTAGGTAAAACTGAAAGTACAAAATGTTTGAGCGAGGCATTGAGCGGAAAGCTGGCCCGCGTGCAGATTTCGATGATGCAGACGACTGAGACACACGACTACATCTTCGGCGGAGCACTCGAAGGACAGCTTTGTGAGGGACCTGCTTGGCAGGAAATCCAACGCTGTTCTTCTCGACGAGTTCGAAAAGGTGAACCATTCGCTCTACAACGTCTTCTACCAACAGTTCGACGAGGGGCTGTTTATCGACACGAACTACGAGGTCGACATCAGGGATGGAATATTCATTCTCACATCCAACTTTGCGACCGAGGCAGAGATCAAACAAAGTTTCGGCGCTGCAATATACTCACGCATCGGCTCCTGCATCGTCTTTGACGACTTGCCATTAGAGGCAAAGCAAACAATAGCGGAGCGGCACGTAAGCGAGGTGTATCAATGCCTCGACGATGAGGAAAAGGAGAGCATTGATTCGACAGACCTTGCGGCGTGGTTCCAAGACGATGCGGAGCGATACGACAACATGCGCATCATGAAGGCGAAGATCGACCGAGTAGTGTTCGGCCACCTGACAGACAGGCTGTTATCGGACCTTGAGACGGAAGATGAGCCAGCCTGATTGGAGAGGACGGAGGATAGTGTGTTCGACCTCAACGAACTCAAGTCATGCAGGGAGGGCAACCGCCTGGAGGCGAAGAAGGCGCTCGGGCGCGATGGGCAGGGCGAGCTGCCACGCAGCGTGTGGGAGACGCTTTCGGCCTTCGCCAACACCGCCGGTGGCGTCATCGTCCTTGGCATGACCGAGCGTAAGGACGGCAGCTTCGTAGTGCACGGCATCCCGAAGGTTGGCAAGGTTCTCGACGATTTCTGGAATGCGGCACTTTCCGAGGACAAGATTTCGGCACGGTTCATGAAGGACTCCGACGCCACACTAGAGACCATCGAGGGCAAGGACATCATTGTCATTCGCGTGCCGTGGGTGGACCGCCACATGCGCCCCATCTTCATCAACGATAGCATCTTCGGTGGCACCTTTCGCCGCACGCACACCGGCGACCACCAGTGCAAGCGCGAGGAGGTGCTCTCGATGCTGCGCGACTCCGACACCTCGAGCCAGGATGCCGCCGTGGCCGAGAACGTGCAGCTCGACCATATCAGCCGCGAGACGGTCGAGCGCTACCGCCGGCGCTTCAACGAGCGCAACGAGGGGCACGTGTGGGGTCGCGTGGATGACACGACCTTCCTCACCAACATCGGGGCGTTACGGGCGGATGAGAGCAGCGAGCTCAGGCCCACGCGGGCGGGCTTACTCATGTTCGGCGAGGACCGCTGGATCACCTACGAGTTCCCGCACTACTTCCTGGACTATCGCCAGGAGGCTGGGGCCGTCGAGCGTTGGGCGGACCGCTTCACCAGCCAGCCGGGCGACTGGACGGGCCAACGTCTACGACTTCTACTTCCGCGTGTACAACAAGCTCAGGGCGGCGCTCAAGGTGTCCTTCCGCCTGGACGGTGTAGATCGGGTGGACGATACGCCCGCCCACGAGGCCCTGCGCGAGGCGATAGTCAACGCGCTCACGAACGCCAACTGGTTCGACCGACGCGGCGTGGTGTGCGTGTGGGACGACGAGGCCATCACCATCGCGAACCCCGGAGACTTCCGCATGCCCGTCGAAGAGGCGAAGAAGCCCGGCAGCACCGACCCGCGCAACGAGACCATGATGAGGATGTTCGCGATGGTGGAGATCGGCGAGCGCGCGGGCAGCGGCATGGACAAGATCTTCGAGGGCTGGGCATGGGCCGGGTACGCGGAGCCGAGCTACGAGGTCGCCTACGGCCCCGACCGCACCACGCTCACGCTTCCGCTCGCATCGACCGGCGATCGAACGCGAAAAGCGGTCGATTCGAGCGGCCGATTCCGTACGGAGGCGACCGAGACGGCGCGGGCGGCCATACTGGCGCTCTTCCCAGACAGGCGTACTGCATTGAAGTCGGCTGAAATCGCCGAGCGAATCGGGCTGGGCAAGACGAGGACAAACGAGCTGCTGCGGGGCTTGGTTGGTGACGGTCTTATCGTCGCGGAGGGCTCGGCGCGCAACCGCGTTTACAGGCGAGCCGAGCAGTAGGGCGGACACTGGGTGCGCGGTGATCGTCGGGCACAACCACGGCAGTCATTGCATGTGCCTACGATCCCGATGCTGCACTCTCGCAGCCGCTCTTCCCGCCGGGAGACGCAGCAGGCTGCAGGCTCCCAGAGCCACAAGCGGGATACCCATCACGAAGCCGAGGGGGCTGGGGCCGAGCAGAGTCTTGCCACACAAGCAGAAGACGAGGCCCACGCTGGCTATGGTATTGGAGGCACCATGGGCCAGAGCGCATGGCCACACGCTCCCCGAGCGGACCCGCAGCAAGGAGAGTTAGCAGGACATCGCGGTGCACGCGAGGGCTATCGTGAGGATCCCTGCGACGGGGAAGTCCGCGTAGCCCATCCCGTAGTTGTGCCCCATGACAATGGCGGGGATGTGTCACAGCCCCCGAATTCTGGGGCACCGAGCTCCCGCAGGGTAGTCCGACAGCTCGCGCTGGGTCCTGCGGAGGTCCTGCTGGGAGCAGGCGCCCCGGCGAAAGTGCCCCGCAGGCTCCGGGGTACCGAGTTTTGGGAATCAACTGGGCAAACCTCCGGCGAAAGTGCCCCGCAGATTCTGGGGCACCGAGGCTTGGGACCCCGAACTCCGAATCCCACTGGGCGAGCCGCGCTAGCCCGTACGCCTCAGAGCGTCACCGTCTTGATGGGTGTGTAGGTGAGCGAGCCTCCCTTGGGGTGGTCGCTCCACATGAGGCTGGCGCTCGTGTGGCGGGTCGTAACGGACCCACTCTCGCTTGTTAGGGTCGCGCAGAGCTCAGCAAGGTTCACGCCCTTTGGGACGCAGACGTTGCGCGCGAGCGTCACGTGCGGCCTGAACGTCTCGCCACCGTATGGCAGGCCTCGCACCCGAAGCTCGTCTGCCACCAGCTCTTGGAGCAGCCCGAGCCTCTGGGGGCAGCCGCTATCTGTCGGTCCCACCCAGAGTATGGAGTTCCTGCGCTTCTCGAAGCAGGAGATATGACCGAGCGCGAGGTCGATGGGAAAGCTGCCGGGGTCAAGAGCCGGTCTTTCCGGGCGCTCCGCACCATCTGTGCCCTCGATAGGCGAGTCACCCGTCCCTTTGTCTGCCAGAACATTCCGATACGCAGTGACCGCAACGTCCAGCGCCTCCCTCGCGAGGGTCTCCCGGTCCTCGTCGCAGGGTCCTATGAACGAGAGCGTCATGTGCAGGTTGCCCGGTGCTGTAAGCCTGCCCGTGGCGATATGTCCTTTGAGCGCGTCCTGCCTCTGGACGAGCCAGTCCCTCTCGGCCTCGGAGAAGGTCAGCGCCACGAAGAGGCGACGTTCACCCATGGTCAACCCCATTTCTTCCCATGCGGCCCGCCGACCCGTCATGCGCCCCGACACCTTGGTCGCGTGCGCATGTCCTGATTGCGTCAAGGCGCCGTGCCGTGCGCGCCGCAGCTAGCCTATGATGATAGCAAAGAGGCCGCAGGAGAGGGACGCCATGTCCAATATGACCGACTACCTACGCTGGCGTGGGGACATTACGCTTGAGGAGCGCCCGCTCAACGACGTGGACGCTCTCGTTTTGGCCACCGTCTCCTACCTTGACTTTGACGACATCGTCCCACCCGACGTCTCAGGTGGCATAGCGTTGGGCGACGCCTGCCAAGAGGTCCTCGCACGCACGGGTGACGACATCACGAGCGCAGTGCGCTCCATGGCATCCATCGACACGAGCTTCGTCGTGGCCCTCGCTCAAAGCGAGCGCTTCGGTTCCCTGTGCATGAGCCGCTACCTTGACCAGGTGGACGAGGCGACAAGCCTGCAGTTCTCAGCCGTCACGATCGGGCTTCCCGGCGGTGACCTGCTCATCTCCTTTCGGGGGACCGACAGCACGCTCGTCGGCTGGCGTGAGGACTTTATGCTTGCCTTCACCGTCACCGAGGCGCAACGTATGGCGAGGGCGTACCTGAAAGACGCGCTCGCTGGGTCGGGTGCGGGCGCGAGGGTCGTGCTCGCCGGTCACTCCAAGGGAGGCTGCCTTGCGGAGTACGCGGCCGCGACCTGCCCAGAGGCACTGCTGTCCCGTATAGGCCGGGTCTACAGCTTCGATGGCCCGGGACTCGACCGGGCGGTGCTCTCGTGCGACGCCTTCTCGCGCATGGGCGAGAGGTTCTGCCACATTCTGCCGAGGTTCTCGGTGGTGGGCCAGCTTATGGATCGCCTTGAGGTGCCACGCCGCTACGTCGAGTCAAGCGAGTGGGGCATCATGCAGCATGATCCCATGAGCTGGCAGGTGGGACCCGCCGGCCTCGTTCAGGCGGATGGCCTGGCACCCGAGGCAAAGACCTTGGACGACGCGATCGCCTCGTGGCTGTCGGGAGAGGATCTTGAGACGCGTGAGCTCTTCGTGAGGGAGCTCTTTGACATCCTGGGGGCTGGTGGTGCGACGACGATTGCCGAGGTTGTCACAAATGGTGGGGTGCAGCGGGTGATCGCCGCCGCCGCGCAGGCGAGCGAGGGGACCAAGCAGGTCATAGGTAGGCTCATTGACACGTCCATGCAGGCTACGAAGGAGAGCGTCGCGAGTGGGGTGGCCGATGGCGTGGAGGGCATCGCTCGCGTCGTCAAGCGCACGGGAGAAAACCTTGCCTCAAGGATCGGGGAAAGCCTCATGGTCCGTGAGGCCGCGACCAAGGTCGCCGAGATGGGCGAGATGCTTGGCGCAAGAGCGCTACCCGGCGAGGCCGGGCGTTTGGGGAAGAAGGACCTAGCTGGCGAGTCGGGCGGCGAGGAGGAGCAAGACGGATAGCTCGCGAGCGGGCATCCGTCGCCCTCAGTTCGCGCCGACGACGAGGCCCACCACCGTGGCGACGATCGAGATGATGATGGCGCCAAAGAACGCGGAGCCAAAGCTCTCGATCGAGATGCCCGCATGGAAGATCTCGCGCGAGAGGTAGCTCGCCAACTCGAGCATGAGCGCATTGAGCACCAGGTAGAAGAGGCCGAGTGTTACGATTGTGATGGGAAGGGAGAGTATCGCAAGGATGTGCTTGAGCGTTGCGTTCACGAGCGCGAGGGCAAGTGCGCACATGATAGGACCTGCGTAGTCCCCACCAACGGTGTCGATTCCCGGAACGAGCCAGACCGCCGACATGACCGCAATGGACGTGACCGCCCAACGACCGATGAACTCCATAAGCCACTCCTTTCATGTGCTCATGGCATCCTTATACCCAAAGGGGCACCAGGGGAACAATGGCTAGCATGGTCCTGTGTGGCTCAGGCCGTGCCTTCAGGTGGGTAAGTGGGGGTTGCCACGCCCGCTCTGCGGAAGGGGGCCTGGCCCGTTGCGTGGGCGAGGGGTCGCGGCAGGGGAGAGTTTGAGGAGAGGTCAGCATGTCCCTTAACATCCTTTGGACGGATGACGAGCGTCTGGCTGGCGCGGACGTCACGCGTGTGCTTACGTCGGCGCTCTCGTCGTGCGTCGGCGCGACGCTTTTCGTCCCGAGCTTCGCCCAGCAGCAGCTGGCAGCGTGTCAGGTCGCTCGTCACCCCGACCTTTCCCTGGGTGTCACCGTGACCACGCCTTTGGCGTGGGCCGAGGAGCGCTGGGGAATCTGGGGTGACGGCAGGGGTCTGGTCGACGAGGCGGCGCGTTGTCTCCTGACAAGAGAGGTGCTCTCCTCGGCTCCCGACGAGCTGCGCGGCGGCTTGGGTACCAATCCGGGGACCAGGCGCCTTGTGGGCGAGCTCGCCTCACGAGCCCTGCCTTGGATGCCCCCTGCGAAGGGTGGGGAGCTCGATGACGCACGCGTCTGCGAGCTTGGCCTTACGGATAGCGAGAAGGCAGCCCTTCGTCTGGTGGGTCGCTATGCCCAGAGGCTGCATGACCATGGCCTCATCGAGAGGAGCGAGCTTCTGTGCGGCGTTGCGGACGCACTGCGCGAGGCGGGCGTCGTTGTCGCGCCCGTGGTCGTCTCCGGCTTCACGTCCATGGACCGCGCCGAGAGGGAACTTCTGGCTGGACTTGCCGGCCTGTGCGAGGTGACGGTGGCGTTTGGCAGGAAGAACGCAGAGCTCCTTGCCGGCTGCGAGGAGCTTGCCGAGAGTCTGCGCGCCCTTGCCGACAGGGGTGCGCGACGGGAGGGCCCAGGTACGCGGCATGACGGGTCGCAAGGCGCGGTTCTGTCCGCCACCGCAGGTGTGCGGCAGGGTGGGGAGACGGGCTTGGTGCCGTCCGTCCCCGCAGACGCCACTCCCGCAGACGCCACCCCCTCGCTCGTCCGCGACCCTGAGCTCGAGGAGCTGCTGGGAAGGCTCTTCTTGGCCTCTGGGAAAAGGGTGGTCGCGAGGGGATCCGTCTTGCTCCTCGAGGCGGCAGGTCCCCACGCCGAGGCCGAGCTCGTCGCACGCAAGATAGACGAGCTCGCGTGCAAAGGGATCACGAGCGTCGTGGTCGTCGCGCCTGACGTGGAGCGTGCCTGGAGGGAGCTTGCCCCCAAGCTCGAGGCCCGAGGTGTCTTTGTCACAGCCGAGCTTCCCTGTGCCTTCCCGAAGACGGACGAGGGTCGTGCCTTCCTGGAGTTTGCGCAGGGCGTGGCCCAGCTCGCCACGCTCGCAGAGACCTGGCCCCCCTCACAGGCGAGTGCGGAGGGGGAGCTCGTCCGTCTTGGGGACATGGGCTGGTGGCCCCCTAGGGGCCTTGCGGACTTTCTGCTCTCGGGCATCTCCTGCGTTCCCACTACACAGGCCTATCGCCTTGACCGCAGATGGAGGCAGGACCGTCTGCTCACGCCGACGGACGTCCTGAGGGACCTGCAGAGTCCCAAGATGACGAGCCTGCCCGTCGCCCAGGCGACGAGGGAGCTTCTCAAGGGAAGGCTTGCCTCGGCCGCATCGAAGCTCCTCGGGCCGCTTCTGGGGAGGACGGAGCCTGGTCTGCAGGACTTCGTCCAAGATGACCGGGGACGTAGGACCCAGGAGCTCGCCCGGGCAAAGGAGGCGCTCTTTGATGCTCGCGCCACGGCCGTGCTCGCACTGGTCCTCAAGGTCGCCGCCACGCTCAGGAGCCTTGGCGCTGTGGTTGACCCCAAGCGGGGAGGCACGGTCACGCTTGGGGGACTGGTTGCCCAGGCGACAGACGCCCTCTCGGATGCGCTCGTCTCCCTGCGCCCGACGCTCGAGGTTGCGGGCGCGACCTGCAAGGTGCGGATACTGAGTGCCCGGGCAGCGGCGCAACTCGAGCCCGCGAGCGTCGACGCCGTCGTCCTGATGGGGCAGAGCTCGGACGAGTCCTTGGTGGGAACGGGAGACGACGTCCTCTCCGCGCTGCTCGTCCTTTTGGGTGTCGAGAGGGACAGTGACCCCTTGCCTCAGCTGCGCTCTGCGTTTCTCTCTACGCTTGCCGCCGCGCGCAGCCGCGTGGTACTCGAGCGCAGCCTGCTCGACCGCTCGCTCAGGCAGCGCTGGCCCTCGGTCATGCTCACCGAGCTGAGGTCGTGCTACGAGGGCGGGGGTGCTGGGAAGGACGGTCTTCCTGTGGAGCGCCTGGATGAGGCAGAGGCGGACGCCAACTGCGCGCCCTCAGGTCGACCCTCGGTGCGCGTGGGGCAGGAGGCGCTTGGTCAGCCGGGAGCGGTCTCGCCCTCGCTCAGGGGCCTCGTCGTCGTCCCGCCCGAGGGTAGGGCGGAGCTTTTGGACGGGCGACCCCTCCTCTCGGCATCGCAGCTCGAGAGTTACCTGGAGTGTCCCTACAAATGGTTCAGCCTGCGGCGGCTCGGTCTTCAGAACTCGGACGCGGACCTCACCAGCCTGGAGATGGGGACCTTTGCCCATCGGGTGCTCGAGGTGACGCACCGCACGATGCTCGACCAGGCACGAGAGAGGCTGCTTCGGGAGCGTGGGCGTGCGGCGAACACCCAGCTTCCCCTCACCGAGCGCATCGAGGGGTCACGCGTGGGCGAAGGCGACAGTGAGGGCCTCGAGCGCGCGCGGCGGATCCTCTCCGACGAGTTCGACCTTCATCTTGAGCATCAGTATCTCAGGCAGGGCAAGGGATCGCGCGCCCAGGTCTGCGTACCCCATGACGATGAGGAGAGGGGCCAGCTCGAGCAGCTGCGCCAGGATCTGCTCTCGACGCTCGACTATGAGGCTGGCCTCTTTCTGGGCTTCGAGCCGCGCCTCTTCGAGTGGAGCTTCGGCAGGGGTGAGGCACCGGTGGAATATGCCGGTGCCTACCTTGTGGGTACGGTCGACCGGGTGGACGTCGATGCCCACGGCCTCGCCATCGTCATCGACTACAAGCACCGCAGCCCGACGGTCTTTTCCAAGGAGTACGGCATCCCCACGCTCGCCTCCCTGGGGGGCTTCGTGCTACCGCGTCGCGTCCAGTCGCTGGTCTACGGACAGGTGGTGCGCAGGCGGCACCCGGATCTCAGGGTGGTCGCTACGGTGTACCTCTCGAGCAAAGGGCGACACGCCGTCTTCGGGGCGGTGTCGCGCAACGTGTCTGACCGCGTCTTTGGCAGCCACCCCGTGGACCCCAGGCAGCTTCCGCTCACGCAGGTGGACGATGCCTGTGACTTCGGGGTGGCAGGGTCTTCTCGTGGCATGGAGGCCCTGCTCGACGCGACCGAGGAGGCTATCGCCGAGAAGGTCGAGCAGCTCCTCGCGGGCCATGTCGAGGCCGATCCCATCGACGCCGCCGCGTGCCACTACTGTCCGGTCATGAACTGCGACATGAGGAGGTCGAGATGGGCGAGGTAGGGCTTGCGGGCCTGAGCCCCGAACAGCTGCGCATTGCCACGACCCTCAAGGGGGCGCTCTTCGTCGAGGCGGGAGCGGGCTCGGGCAAGACCTTCACCCTCACGAGGCGTGTTGCCCAGGCGCTCTGTCCTGGCTCCGGCGAGGGGGGCGCCCCCTTTCTGGACGGTCTCTCCCAGGTGCTGGTCATCACCTTCACCAACGCCGCCGCGAGGGAGATACGGGAGCGCGTGCGCTCGACCTTGCGTGACGCCGGCATGCGCGAGGCGGCCCTCCAGGTCGACTCTGCCTGGATCAGCACGATCCATGGCATGTGCTCGCGCATCCTGAGGCGCCATGCCCTCGACCTGGGACTTGATCCCGCGTTTCGCATGGCCACAGAGAACGAGACCAGCCTGCTTCAAAATCGGGCGCTCATCGAGGTCGTGGGAGCCGCGCACGCGTCCGGCGGCCGGGACGAGGACCAGGCCGTGCTCTTCGACTCCTTCGGGCTGGGGCGTGCGACGGGTGCCTCGCGCACGGGTGCCATGAGGGTTGTGGACAGGCTCTGTGCCGTGGCCAAGGCTGCGACAGGGGGCTTCGATGGCCTCAAGCTCGCTCAGGCTGCCGACATCGGCCAGGCCATGGGCTCCCTTTTGGGCGCCTACGAGAGCCTGCATGCCCAGAGGCTCACGCCGTCCGCGATGCAGCGGGTCGACCCGGCCCTCGACCTTGTGCGCGACTTCGCCTCCCGGGCGCCTGGGCAGAAGGACGCCTCGGCAGCCCGCGAGCTGCTGTGCCAGGTCCGCTCCATCGGCTTTCCGCGTCCCTCGAAGGTGTACGCCGAGTTCGTCTTCGATCTGCGTCGTGTCTTCGAGGAGACCTGGGCGGACGTCGTCCTCTCCGAGAGCGTACCAGCCCTGCGTGCCGCGCTCGCGCTCGCTCGCACGGTCGAAAAGCGTTACGGAAGGCTCAAGTCCGAGCGCTCGCTTCTTGACAACGATGACCTCATCGGCCTCGCCCTTGCCGCTGTGAGGGACAAAGCCGAGGTGGCGGCCGACTATGCCGGTAGGTTTCGCCTCGTGATGGTGGATGAGTTTCAGGACACCGATGCCCGCCAGCTCGAGCTCATAGGCCTCCTTGCCGGTGGCGGGTGGGGCCGGGTTGCGACCGTGGGCGACGCCCAGCAGTCCATCTACCGCTTCAGGGGTGCGGACGTGGGTGTGTTCAGGGAGCACGGGCGCAGGGTCCCTGAGGCGGGCCACGTGCGCATGGCGACCAACTACCGCAGCCACGCCGACGTCCTGTCCTTTGTCGACGCGGTCTGCGGCGGCAGGAAGGGTGTGCTCGCCGACTTCATGCACCTTGAGGCTAGTCCGGGTCGCAGGGACGGCTACCGGGCCTCTGTGCTTGACCGCATCGATGTCGAGCTCGTCTGTAGCGATCATCGCTCGAGGGGCGTCGCGACGGGCGTCGTGGCGACGTGCATTGCCGAGAGGCTCAAGGCGTACGTGGACGCCGGCCAGAGCGCAGGCGACATGGCGCTTCTGCTCGGCACGACCACGCATGCCGCAGATTACATAGACGCCATCCGGGCGCGCGGCCTGGAGTGCGTCGTCACGGGCGGCTCCACCTTCACCTCTGCGCCCGAGGTGGGCGTGATGGCCGCGCTGCTGCATGCGCTCGCCAACCCCCATGACACCGAGCCGGGACTCTTCCCGCTCCTTGCCTCAGAGATGTTCGAGCTTGGTGCCGACGACTTCGTGCAGTTGGGAACAAGGCCGCAGCTTGTGCTTGACGCCCCGACCAAGCGTACGGTGGACCGAGGACTCGAGACGATGGGCTTCTATGGGGACGAGCCGCCCTCGGCCAGCCTCCGGCGGGCCCGCGACGTGCTCTGGCGCGCTCGCCAGAGGCTGAGGTCCCTGCCCGTGGCCGACGTCTGCTTGGAAGTCGTGAGGGAGTCGGGCTGGCTTGCGCGGCTCGAGGAGGAAGGACAGGAGGGCCGCTCTCGCGAGGCCAACGTGCTCGCTGCCATCGACTACATCCGCGACCTTACCGACGAGCTCGGCCTCGGGCCGGCTCGTGCGGCGGGGGAGTTCGACACCTGGCTCGAGCTCTCCAAGATCCCACCCGCCGCCCTCGCCGGGGGCGGGCAGGACTCGGTGCGCGTCATGACCATCCACGCCTCCAAGGGGCTCGAGTTTCCCATCTGCGCGGTGGCCGAGTGCTGGAGCGACCCGAGGCCAGAGAGCGGCGTCGTGAGTGGGCGCGACAGTGGGGGAAAGATACGGGTCGTGCTCGTGCCACCGCTTGCGGACAAGGAGAGGATAGACCTCAGCCGCTCGGAACCGTGCGAGAGGCCCTCGAGCGTCTCGGAGGTCCTGGCGCAGCTTCGGTCGACCAACGCCCTGGAGGAGGCGCAGGAGAGGACGCGCCTGCTGTACGTGGGAATGACCCGTGCGAGGGAGGCCCTCATCCTGGGCATCCAGGTGATCCAGTCGAAGTCGTCCGGCCTTGGGCCCGAGCTTTCCGCAGGCGTCGTGAACGCCCTCTTTGGCACGGAGCTGCCAGCTCCTGGCGAGCACGCCCTGAGCTTTGGCGAGGGGGGAGCTGGCCGCGTGAGGAGCGTGAGGGTGTCCACGCGCGAGGACTACGTGGAGATCGACGATGGGGCCGGTCCTCAGGCGCAGGAGGCGCAGGAGGAGCCCGAGAGAGCCCCCTCGCGGACCTTCACCCTCTTTGACGTGGAGCGCTCAGACATCGAGGTGCGCGCGAGCCTCGCACCGGTGCGCGAGGGGATCTTCAGCTACTCCTCGGTGAGCGCACAGCTGCGGGCGAGCGCGCGCGAAGCGCTCGGAAGGGAACTGGACACGGCTTGGGACGAGGCGCCCGCCACGGGTGATGAGGACAGGGCCACGAACCTTGGGTCGGCCTTCCACGAGCTTGCCCAAGCCCTAGTCGAGTCTGGTGCGTATGAGCCCGGTGAGGCACGCCTCGGCGCGAGCGTGCGTCGCTGGGGGCTCTCGCCTCGGGCACAGGGGCGCCTCAGGGCCGCGCTCGGGCGCTGGTGCGGGTCTGAGCTTCGGGCCGAGGCTCGGTCGCACAACCTCGTTCGTGCGGAGGTCCCGTTCTTCATGAGGGTCGACTCCGCCTATGGCGAGTACGTCGAGGGGTCCATCGACCTCCTCGCGACGGATGCGGGCTCACGCCATGCCCTGGTAGTGGACTACAAGACGGGGGATGCGGGCCTCTCTGAGGAAGAGCTCCGCGCCCATCACGAGATGCAGGCGAACTTCTATGCGAGCGTGCTCATGCAAGGCGGCCTCGAGGACGTCGAGTGCGCCTTCTGCTGCGTGGAGCGTGACGCGTCCGAGCTGGGGGGCAGGGCGGGCCAGCCACTCGTCGTGCGCTACCGCTTTGACGGGAAACACCCACCTCGCCTGGGATCGTGAGCGGGCCCGGTCACGTCTGAGGGGCTTTCCCTTCCAAGGGCACAGAACCGGCTGCCTTCACCCTGTGGAGAGGCGAGGTGGCCCGCTGTGGTGAGGAGGGCGCGGGTCGGTGGGCCGCGCGGGCCCAGTCCCCCAACACCTCATGGGATTGCCCCTCTTTCTCGTCTCACATCGCAAGGCAGATGCGAGACCTACTCCCTCAGCAGCCAATCGCGCATGGCCCACACCCTCCTGTCATGCACTGTCTCGGTAGTTTCGGATTGCATCACGACGGCCTGCCCGTCTGGCCTTATGCCGAGGCTCTCTCCCACGGAGGGGAGATGGCGCATGAATGTGGCTCTATAGGTTGCAGAGGACTTTATCTCGACCAGCTCCGGGTGTGCGGGGTCAGTCGTGTCCACGAGGTCAACCTCGATCTTGCTGTCGTCGCGATAGAAGAATAGCGATGGGTTGCGTCCCGCATTGAGATGACGCTTCATGGTCTCGCTGATGACGAGATCCTCGTACACGGCTCCGCGCGCCTTGCTGCCGTCCAGCTGCTCGCCGCTCTTGATGCCAAGCAGGTGGCAGAGCAGCCCCGTGTCATAGAAATAGAGCTTGGGCGTCCTTGTGAGTCGCTTTCGCAGGTTGGCATGGTAGGGCGGCAACTCGAAGAGGATGTAGCTCGACTGGAGGACCGAGAGCCAGGATCGCGCCGTCTTCGTCGAGACCCCCACGGCATTTGCCAGCGACGTCACATTGAGCAGGCCGCCGCAGGTGACTGCGCAGACGGCCAGGAAGGCCCTGAAGGTGGCGAGGTTGCGCGGGTCGACGTGGCCGGACACGTCACGGGTCAGGTAGGTGTCGACATAGTAGTCAAAGTACACGCTCGGTGGGATCTCGATGTCGTAGAGCCGCGGGTAGCCGCCCCGAAGACAGAAGTCGCTGACGGTGAGTTCGGAATCTGCGCTGAGAGCCTCCCGATAGGAGAGGGGGAGGAGTCGAAGCAGTGCCACGCGGCCGGCAAGTGACTGCGTGATCTGCTTGAGGAGCAGGAAGTTCTGTGATCCCGAGAGAATGTACTGACCGGGCTCGCCCGTCTCGTCTGAGACGACCTGAATCATGTTGAACAGCTCTGGAGCTAGCTGGGCCTCATCTACGGCGAGCCGTCGTGGTCGGTTCCGTATGAACCCCACGGGGTCGTCGAGGGCCATCTGGCGGGCGGTCGCATCTTCGAGGTTGACGTAGGCGTATTCGGGGAAGGCGCTCCTTACGAGGGTCGACTTGCCGCTCTGACGAGGTCCTGTGATGGATACCACAGGAAACCAGCCCGTGTTCTTCCGGGCCCATGTCTCGATCGTCCGCGAGATCACATCCGCCGCCCTTCCCTTGACCGTGAGTGTGTCAAAAAAATGATGGGTACCACGATTGAGAAGTAGACAATACCATAATCATCAACCATGTTTGACCATAATCGAGAAGTTAATACGACCATAATCGAGAAGTGAAAAGTTGGGGGAGGATGGTCGGTGGGCATCATGGTCGGGGCCACGAGACCTGTGACCTGTTAGACGCGCGGAGCGAGTCGGCTCAGCTGGCCGTGACGTCGCCCCGATCTGCGCGGGGGCAGTGGCGTGAGCTGTCGGGTCCGATCCATCCTGCGTGCCCGCACAAGGGTACGGAGCAAATCGGAGTTGTCGGCAGGGTTCCCGTAAGGGACGCTCGCGTCAGCGCCCCACAGAGAGCCTCGGCCCTCTCGGTAGGCTCACCTCGAGGCGTGCCGACTCACCTCGGTACAGAGAGGGGACTGAGCCTGCGCAACAGTGTACACAGATCTGCCAAATCCCAGGAAGATACGCCCAAAGAGCCAATCTGTGTACACTGTTGTACTCCCTACCTCGAGCTCAATGGCCCGTACGCTTGCGCAACAGTGTACACAGATCCGCCAAGATCCGGGATAACACGCCCAGAGAGCTAATTTGTGTACACAGTTATGCCTGCTACTTCGAGACTCTTCGGAGGTTTGTGTGGGTTGACGCCTCGGTGAAAACGCTAACCTAACGGTTGTGTTACCACTTGCGTAAGCTTGTTTTCAGAGCGAGAGCCGCTAAAACAGGAACTGAGAGTGCTGCGGCAAAAGATTTGCAGCTCATATCTGTCAGTGCGAGGATCGTACATTACTGTGACCCATGCTGGATTTCGTAGAAGCTCCTCTATGGTGAGGGGTCTGAGGTTCAACGGGGGTAGCGCAACACTGTTTATGAACGACGTGTACTCACGCTCCTTCTCGGCAACGTGCTTCTGCAACAGCATCTTCTCTACTACGGGCGGTAACACTTCAGCCTTTGCTCCTATTCGACTTCGCTCGTACGCAGGTTCTCATGCCTGAACTCGAAGCCTTTGTAGCTTCGCTGGGGTAGAAGTCGATGGCCTTGCAATCTGCGGGAATGCATGTCGCAAATGGTCTCCACGTCTTTGGCTCTCATGCCAAGGTCGTGGCACTTGTCTCGAATCTGCTGTGTGCTTACCAAGCGCCAGCGGTCCGTGTGCCGCATCATGTCGGACTTTAGCTTCGCCTCCTCGTTCCACTTCATGTGGTTGTCATAGCCCTTTGCCCACATTGCAATGAGCTCAAGAATCTTCTCGATGTCAGTAGGCATGACTTCTCCTTCCTAGTAACCCGAGTTGTACGGTATGGCGGACATAACTTTCTGAATCTCATCAAGTGAGAGCTCGTGTGCGGTTAGGAGGTGTTTGCGCCATACTTGGTTGAAGCACTGATACATGCGACGGTACATGGGGAGAAGTTGAGTATGAGAGTCGCCGTCATCGGAGAACCTCTTCATTGGTTCCTCAAGCTCCTCGTATTTCTCGTTCTCGAACATGAATTCGACGTATCCACTAAGGGGCGATTCGGTGCTATCGCTGTAATCGAAGCCTCTGAACGAAATGCTTCCCTCTTTGACCTGCCCTTTCTCCTCATCGTTTAGTTTCTCGTACGAGAACCTGAGCACGCGGAACATGTCGAGGATGTTGTAAAGCTCCTCGCACATGCTGTAAGGCACTTCGGGGTGCAAGGGAGCGTATATCGTTGAGTAGTCACTTGTGTAGCCCGATTCGAGAATCTTGGCATTCTTTGCGTGGCCATTGCGTTCATGCTCGTCAAGTTGTGTAGGCCTTGACGGTGTTCAGGCTGATGTTGCTCTTCAGCACGCTCTTGAACGTCGCCTGGACCCTTGAGACATTGGTAAGGGAGCCCGTAGACGACGCCAGCACGTTCAGCAGGTCTTCCAGCTCCTGTGTCTTGCGCAGGCCATTGCGCTCGATGATGTCGGCGATGTATGTCTCCTCAAAGAGGTTCTTGAGGTAGGCAGCCTTCTGCTCGGGTTTCGCCATGGTGGCCACCAGCGGCAAGCCCCCGAACTCCACGTAGTCAGCCCACGCCCGTGCCTCGCCGTCGTTGCGGCACTGCATGAACTCGCCGAAGGTGAGCGGCAGTACATGCACCTCGTCGCCGCGGCCTCGGAACTCCGTGACGATGTCGGTCGAGAGAAACTTGGAGTTACTGCCTGTCACGTACACGTCGACCCCCGGCATGCGCGAGAGCTCGTTGAGAACCTCCTCGAAGTCACCGAGCAGTTGAACCTCGTCGAGCAGCACGAAGCGCTCCCCACCGCCCTCAAGCCTAGACATCGCCCACTCAAAAACGCATCGGGGTCGCGCAGGGGCCGAGAGCTGCGCAGGTCGAAGGCCAGCTCCACAATACGATCATCGGGTACACCCTCCTCGCGCAGCAGGTCGCGGTACAGCTTGAACAGCAGGTAGGACTTGCCGGCCCGGCGCGCTCCCGTGACCACCTTCACCAGTCCGTTGCCGCGCCGTGTCGCCAGGTCGCGCAGGTACTTGTCCCTATCTATTTCCATATCTGCCTTCCTAATGACTATTAGGAACTTATGAGTACAAATTTGTCAATAAGATTATATGCCTCCTGGCCGGGGCTCACCATTAAGAGTAGAAAGGGGAGGTGAAGGGCCCTCCGTCGCGTGACTGACTTACTTCTCAAGCTATAGTTGAGAATAGTACCCTATTCGGGTACACCATGGGTACTAATAGGAGGAGACTTCCGATGGTAACCGCAGCAGTGACGAGGCGCGCCGAGATAAAGACGCGCACGACCGACGAAGTGAAGAAGGGTGCCACCGAGGTATACGCCCGCTGGGGCCTGAGCCTCAATGACGCCATCAACACGTTCCTCATCAAATCCATCGAGGTCGGGGGCCTTCCCTTCGACCTGCGCCCGGAGGCGCCGTCCTACGATGCCATCGCCGCCGTGGCCTACCGCGCGCCGCTGAACGCCGAGGGTGTGGCTGCGCTGCCGGCGGAATGGGGCGACGGCGATGAGTGAGCCGATTCCCCAGCCTTGGGAGGTCTGGCACGCTCGCTTCGACTTCTCCGAGGGCCATGGCTACAAGCACCGCCCGATCATCGTGCTTGAGACGAGGCTCGACGGGCTGCTCGTGGCCATGATGACGGGCGTCGCCAACAAACTATCGCTTGAGCACGACTATCCCATACGTGAATGGGAGGCAGCTGGGCTTGACAAGCCGTCGATCGCCCGGCTCGATCGCATCGCCGAGATTCCCGCCGGCTACCTGGGCGTGGCGGGCCGCATCGGATGCCTTACCGACGGGGACATCAACGCGATCAAGGCGATACTGGCCGAGATCACCCGATAGCGGCTTACCTCCAGCGCCTGCTTGACTCGATCCTCCACCGCTCCTCTCGATGGCATGAGCAGGGTGCTCCAAGGCCTCGTAATTCAGCTCGCCACACAGACCTCGACGCCGTCGTGTGTCAATGCTTCCTTCCACTCGCCGGGAATGCTCTCGTCAGTGATGAGCGACATGCGCTTTCCCGACAGCCGCATGGGGATGGCGCCGCGTCGGCCGAACTTCTCGGATTCGGTGAGCACGACGACTTGCTCTGCCGACTCCGCCATGGAGCATGCGGCGTCGCCGCGCATCTGGTCGGCGTTGGTGGGGCCCACGCCCCGAACCCAGCCGTCCGCGCCGATGAAGAGCCTCTCCACATAGAACTCCCGCGCGCAGGCGCGCAAAAGCGGGCCTACCGTCACCTGGCTGTCGCGCTGGTAGGTGCCGCCCAGAAGCGTGCAGCTCACATTGGCGCTGTCACGCACGTAGCCCGCTATGAAGGCGCTGTTGGTGACAATGGTCAGGCCCTTCCTCGTGTCAGCGAGCTCGCGTACGAGCAGTGCGCAGCAGCTGCCGCTCTCGACCATGATGGTTGAGTCGTCGCGCACGAGCCTTGCCGCCTCGCGCGCGATGCGGCGCTTCTCGTCGTAGTGGTATGCCAGGCGCCCACCCACGTCATTGAGGTTGGAGAGCGTGGCAAAACCGTGTTGGCGAACCACGAGCCCCCTCTCCTGCAGCGCATCCAAGTCCTTGCGGACCGTGACCTCCGAGACGCCCAGAAGCTCGCTGAGCTCCGATACCTCCACCTTCTGCCGAGAGGTGAGTATGCTGAGAATACGGCTGTCACGCTTGGCCATCTATGTGCCCCAGGTTTCTTTTGCAGTTAGCACCATTGCTTTTGCATGGTACTTCAATTTCATTCGCACCACAAGGACAAAGGGCTAGTCATCAGCGGAGGCAAGGCGATCCACGGTTGCTTTTCGTGGGCAGGCTTGTGATGCCTTCTCAGGCTGAGGCCGCCATCGCGGCACGGTCGGCCCAGGCGAAGGTCGGCGATCGACATGACAGGACTTAGCCGCACGTAATCTCCACAGTCCTCTGTTTCCCAAGCTGCTAGTATCCTTTCATAAAATCGCAGGTGATCCGTATTGTCAACCTGTGGTTGACGCATGCGTGGGCAAAAAGCGCCCAGCGGTTGGTTGCGGTAACCGCGTGGAGGGGGTCAAGATCGATAGGGAAAGGGGCAGGGGACCATGCAGGCTCTGTCTGACGATTCGATGGGCACACATGATGACGGGAGTGCGGCGAGCCAAGGGGGGTGCGTGGACAGCGTGGGAGACAGCATTCAACGCCAGAGAGTTGCGCGCGGTATGAGCCAGGCGGCCCTCGCCCAGATCTTGGGCATAAGCCGCCAGTCTGTCGCAAAGTGGGAGGCGGGCAAGAGCCGTCCGGAGTTGGAGAAGATGATACGGCTCTGCGATCTATTTGGCTGTACGATGGATGAGCTGGTGTATGGGGTGGGCTGTCACGCCGGGGTGCCTGCGGAGCGTGAGGTTCCGGCGCCCGTGTCCGTCGCAGGCGAGCGCGAGACCCCCGACATGCCCGCCAAGGGCACCGCCGGGTCTGAGGCATCGGCGCGGGCCGATGTGACGCGAGACTACGATCGCTACGTTTTGAGGCGCTGCATGCTCATGCCGCTGGGCTGGGCGGCACCCGTTATGGGTATGGGCGTCTCCTCCTTTTGTGTCGCGCTGGGCGCGTCGAGCTCGTTTGCGGTCACGCTGTGGATGGGGTCCGCCATCGCGGGCGGCACGCTGCTTCGCACGGCCCACCTTGAGCGGCTCGAGATGATGGAGGCGCATCCTCGCGTTGATGATTCCCACACGTCGGAACAGAGGCGTGTTACGCACAAGCTCCAGACAGAAGCCTACGCGGCTGCACTCATTATGTTTTTCTATGTTAGACCACTGTGGATATGAAGTAACCGAAATCTGACCTACAGAGGGCGGGATCCTCCCCTATAGTTGCAGTTGACTTGACAGGCAGCATAGAGGAGGACCCATGCTTGACATGATACGGCAATTCGCGGGGAAGCTGAGCCACAGCGAGAAAGTCGCGCTCGCGGCCGACCTGAGGCAGATGATCGCCGAGGAGCTGGCCGCGCCGGGAGGCGAGCCGGCCACGTGCCCGCACTGCGGGTGCACCGAGTTCGTCAGGCGCGGCCGCGACGCCAGGGGGGCGCAGCGGTACCTCTGCAGGGGCTGCGCCCGCTCGTTCACGGCGCGCTCGCGTGGGCTGCTTGCGCGGTCCAAGCTGGCGGCGTCCCAGTGGATGGACTTCGCCCAGTGCCTGGCCGACGCCCTCACCCTGCGCGAATGCGCCGAGAGGTGCGGGACGTGCCTGCGGACGGCCTGGTTCATGCGCCACCGGGCGTGCGAGGTCATGGCCTCCAGGCTCGAGCCGTTCCGCGCCGTCGGCGAGGTCCAGGTCGACGGGAAGTACTTCGCGGAGAGCCTGAGCGGCAACCACGCGCGCCCCGCCGGCCACGAGGGCGCCGGCACGTTCGAGATGCCGCGCAAGAGGCATCGCAGCGGCAGCGACATCCACGTGCGCGGCCTCTCCAACCTGCGGGTGTGCGCCGTCACCGGCGTCAACGAGCTCGGCGACGAGTTCGCCGAGGTGTGCTGCCGCGGCCAGGCCAGCGAGGCCGACCTGCTGGGGGTCCTGCGCGGCAGGGCGGGGCTGGGCGCGACGGTCAAGACGGACGGCAAGGGGGAGTACGCGGGGGCCCTGGCCGCGCTCGGGGCCGCGCACGTCACGGTCGACGCCAAGGACCGAACGACGGACAACATCAACGTGGTGAACTCGATGCACTCGCGGCTCGGGCATTTCATGGACGGCTTCCACGGCGTCTCGACGAAGCATCTCCAGCACTACCTGGACTGGTTCTGCTACAGGGAGCAGTTCCGAGGGTCCGACGGGGACGCCCGCGAGCGGATCTACAGGCACGAGTGCGACGGGACCTACCAGACGAGCAGAAAGGGCTACGTCGGCATGCCGATCCCGTTCCCGCGGTACTGGGAGCTGGCGGCATGATGTCGTATCCACGATGGTCTAACATAGAATTATGTTTTGTGCCGCTTTCGTCTTGTCGTATGCGAGCGAGTGGGTTTCAGGGTACTGGTGGCATTTCGCAGGGCTCTCGTGGCTTCTCCTCTCCCTGACCGTTTTCTTTGGCGTGCGGGGCTACCAGCGGGGAGGCGCCTGCTCCACCGAGCGCTACAACAGGGGAAGCGAGTCGCGCGCGAGCAGGCACGTGGACGAGAAGGGGCGGTGAGGCTTGTCATGCGAGGGGCCATGGCTGTGGGCGACAACGATGCGCAAGCACTCGAGGTTCGGGATATTACCAAGCGTTATCGCGGTGCGCTTGCGCCCGCGCTTGACCATGTGAGTCTGAGCGTGGAACGTGGCAGAATCTACGGCTTGGTGGGCAGGAACGGCGCGGGCAAGACCACGCTCATGCGTATCGTATGCGGCCTATCCCATCCCACGTCCGGGACTGTCTCTGTCCTTGGCCAGGAGGGTGAGAGGGGCCTCTGTCGCGCCCGTACACATATGGGATGCCTCATCGAGGGGCCAGCCGTGTACGCGGGCCTCACGGTCTTTGAGAACATGGCCATGCGCGCCTACCAAAAGGGCTGTTACGACAGGGCGGAGATTGTCCGCACCTTAAAGGTCGTGGGGCTTGCCGAGGCGCAGGACAGGCGTGCCCGCGACCTCTCGCTCGGCACCCGCCAGCGCCTGGGCATAGCCATGGCCCTCGTGGGCGACCCCGCGCTCCTCGTCCTAGATGAGCCCACCAACGGCCTGGACCCGGTGGGCATGGCGGACATGAGGAGGCTGCTGCGCCTGCTCTGCGACCAGAGAGGCACGACCATGCTCGTCTCGAGCCACATCCTGTCCGAGCTATACCAGATGGCGGACAGGTTCGTGCTGATGGACAAAGGGAGGATCGTGGAGGAGCGTGCTCATGGGGAGCTGGCTCGGACGTGCGGCTCGGGAGAGTCGGCGGAGAGGTACTTTATCGGGAGGATCATGGGAGGTCAGGCGCGGTGGGCGTGATGGGGCGGCTCCTGAGGGCCGAGATGTACCGGCTTGTCCACGAGAGGCAGTTTCTGTTCGCCCTCCTGGTCATCCTCGGGTTGTACCAATTTATGTATATGGGCGGAAGCTACTACGCCCTGCAGGGCTTCGACGCGCTGACGCGCTCCATGGTTGCCGTGAGGCTCGGCTGCGTCCTTCTGGTGGCCGCGATGTTTGGCGGGTCGTACCTTGCGGGGGACTTCGAGGCCCGCACGTTTCAGTCCCATGTCGTCGACGGCGCCACGCGCGGACAGGCGCTCCTCGCCAGACTCCTCGTGTTCTACGTGGCAGAGCTCCTCCTCGTGCTGGCGTTTCCCTTGGCTTACACGTTGTACTGCACGCTTGCCAACGGCGGATGGGGTGGGGGCGGGTGGGGCGCACAGGGAGGCGACCCGCTGTCCTTTCTTGCGTACGTGGCTGCGGCGCTGGCCGCCGTGGCCGCCTGCGCCTCCGTCTCGGGACTCGCGGCGGTCCTGTCGAGAAGCGTGAGGACCACGGTTGCCTGCGCCGGGGGCGTTGTCGCCGCGCAGTGGCTTCTCACCATGTCGGGCCTCGAGGTTACGGCGCCGCTGCTATGGCTGCCCCTGCCGGCGCTCGACTGGGCGAACTCGGGACAGCTTCCCACAGCCTGCGCGCTGGTCGTCAGCGTGGCCTGGGCCTGTGTCCTGACGACAGCTGCGTTGCTCGTCGTGAGGCGCGGTGATCTTGCATGAGGGCTCATGCCCTATGCCGGAGGGGAGGGCCGTCATAAGGCATATGGCATGCGTAGTCTCGATGAAATTGAGGGCCTTGAGGATGTCATGTTGCTGGGTGGCTTCGGGTTTGGCTGTGGCTGTGGCTGTGGCTGTGGCGATATTTTTGGAGCTTTTTGCGGGTAAGTGGTAAGTGGGGGAGCGGAGTGGTGGTCTTTTCAGATACCTCCGATGTGCACCACCGTCTCTTCGCTATCGTTTAATAGGCTGGCATTGTATGACTATGTGGATAAAAAATATCCTAAAACTGTTCGGTACATCGCTCTTGATTTGTGCGGCTGTCGCAATGCTTGTGGGAGCTGCTGCTGCTCTCAGGCTTCCATACGATACTGGCAGATTCCTTACACTAGACTTCATATCGAGTATCGGTTTGATTCCTTTTACTTTTGGTATGCTCGTGGCTGTGATTGTCGCATCGGACCACTTTAGCAAGCGTATTATAGGGGCTAGAGTTGCTATAGGAGCAAGCCGTGCCTGTATATTCAGGGAGTTGTGGTGTTAACGGCGACCGAAATCAACCAAATATAGTCAGCATGAACTAACCAATTCCAGTCAGTCAGAATCAACCATCCACTCGGGGCGCGGAGTCATCGCGCCCGCCGTTCGTCCCTACACTGGCACCATGTCGATGCGCCGGTGTCAGGAGGACGAATGAGATGAGAGACGGACGCGATGATCTGCAGAGGATTATAGACGAGGCCCTCGAGGGCATGGCCCGGGAAGCCGGGCGCCCGCTCGACCTCGGACACATCAACCTCGCGGAGTTCTGTCGAAGGACGGGGCTCACCCGCCAGAGGGCGAGGACGATCAAGCGCAACGGATTCAGGGTGGAGCCTCACGGGCTCTGCGGCCGGAGCCCCGCGACCACCGTGCTCAGCGGCTACACCGGCTTTGTCGACGACCAGCTCAGGAAGGGCGTCACCAACTCGCAGGTCGTGTTCGACAAGCTGGTCTCCCAAGGCTACACGGGCGGGCTGACCACGGTCAAGGTGTACATCTCGCGCCACAGGGACCTCGTCCCCCCCAAGAGGAGGGCGGTCGAGTCCCAGGGCAGCCGCGGGCAGCGGTTCCAGAGTGCCCCCGGCGAGGCGTACCAGATGGACTGGGGGTTTGTCACCGTCAGCGGTCCCGACGGTGCCGAGGGCAGAATCGCCTGCTTCTGCATGGTATGCCACCATTGCGGCATGCCCTACGTCGAGTTCTTCCCCAATGCGAGGCAGGAGAACCTGTTTATCGGGATGCTCCGCGCCTTCATGATCCTCGGCGTCCCCGAGCTCGTTCTCACCGACAACATGGCCAGCGTCGTTACCCGTCGCGACGCCGAAGGCAGGCCCGTCTGGAATCGCGAGTATGAGGCGTTCATGGAGTGCGTAGGGTTCTCAACGCGCCCGCGCGAGCCTAGGCATCCCTTCACAAAAGGCAAAGTCGAGCGGCTCGTGCGTTTCGTGAAGGAGAACTTCCTCGCGGGCAGGGGCTACGCCGGCATCACGCGCATCAACGAGGAGGCGCTGCTCTGGTGCGCGCAGCAGGCCGGCAGGTACCGCCGCGCCGGCGCCTGCGTGCCGTCCGAGGAGCATGAGGCCAGGTGCCTGCCGGCCGCGCACGACCTTGCCTCGGCACGCCGCGCAGAGCTCTACCTGTGCCCGCCGAGGAGGATCTCGTTCGACGGCTTCGTGAGCTACGAGGGCAGGCGCTTCGGTGTGCCGTACTGGTACGAAGGTCGCGTCTGCCGAGTCAGTCGCGAGGGTCGCTACCTGCATGTATACTCGGATGACATGGCTCGCGAGCTGGCGGTGCACGAGGTCACGCTGTCGCGCGTCGACAGCGTCTGCGAGGGCCAGTGGTCCGACTCCCAGCCCGAGGAGTTTCCCACGCAGCCCGTCACCACCGAGATCGCGCAGGTCGGGCACGGGCTGGGGAAGGCGGCCTTCGCGAAGTTCGACTTCGAGAGGATGGTGGGCTGATGGCTAGCGACGATACCAGCGCCTTCTCCGTCATCTGCGACCGTGCGTCCGCACTCGGGCTCTCGATCGGCGCCGAGGAACTGGCGGCATTCGCGTCTGACCGTGATCTCGGCGGCGGCGAGCTTACCGCCATCGCGGACCTGCTTGCCCACCTCGTCGAGAAGCGCAAGGAGTCCACAATCGAGACGCTGCTCAGGCTGAGCAGGCTTCCCCGGCGGGAGCCCAGGACCTTCGGCAACTTCGACTTCTCGAGGATACAGGGTAGGGACGCCGGCGCGCTCGGGAAGCTTCCTGCGCTGGCCGACCTGCACGCGCGTAGGAACGTCGCCCTCGTCGGCCCCGGGGGCATCGGGAAGACCCACCTGGCCCAGGCGTACGGCCACGAGTGCTGCCTCAGGGGGCTCAAGACGTACTATCTCAAGGCGACCGAGCTCAGGGACCGCCTCTCGAGGGCGGTCGAGCGCGGCAACGCCTCCAAGGTGATCGGCACGCTGGTGAAGCCGTCCTGCCTGATCATCGACGAGGTGGGAAGGTGCGTCTTCGACAAGGAGTGCACCGACCTCATCTTTGACGCGGTCGACAGGCGCTACGAGAAGGAGGCACCAAATACCCTGATACTCACCAGCAACGTCGCGCCAAGCGGCTGGGACGAGTTCTTCACGGGCGACGACACCCTGCTCTGCGCGTTGGACAGGGTGTTCGACAAGGCCTCCGTGTTCATGATGCGAGGGCCGAGCTTCCGCGGGCGTGGGCTTGATACCTTCTCGGTCGAGGCCCTACCCCAAGCGATCAAACAACGCGGCGCACAGCCAACGATGCCGTGACGTAACGTAATTCGATTGCCGGCGCATCGACACCGTCCGGCGCTATTGGTTGATTTCGATCGACCGGAATTGGTTGGTTTGATTTGACTATTTGTGGTTGATTCAGACCGACGCTAACAGTGGTTAGGTGGTCTTGTACTTTCTATTTTGCCAACCATACTTTGCGTGCTTATCTGTCATGCAATAATGATTGCGGGGGTCAGCGAGTCCCGTGGTGTCGAGGGTGAAGCCCAACTGCTCTGTGATTTTGCTCCCTGTGTACTGCCATTCGTGGCGCTTGTGTCCATGAGTATGGCTTCTATGCTTGTCGTGCGAGATGCGGGAAGAACTGCACTACTTGTATTGACCGAACAACTCTCGCTTGTTGCAATCATGATGACCATGGCTCAGGGGGATACATGTAACTCACTATTTGAAATACACCCAATGATGTTCATGAGAATGCTGGCCGAGAGAACCCTACTGCCTGTAGACATTGCTATTGGGGAGTGTGCCTCAATGTGTTGG
>ERZ773042.140-NODE-140-length-55193-cov-5.262233_pt1 | contig 55193 bp, 57 predicted proteins | sample MGYA00511664_ERZ773042 | MGnify/ENA primary metagenome ERZ773042 (study PRJEB29015, sample SAMEA2737984) | human oral metagenome | biome: human oral; feature: human-associated habitat; material: dental | place: China | collected 2036 ... | reverse complement strand
CGATGATACTATCCGTTACTCGGACGGGGAAAGTAGGTCGCTGCAGGCTTTGTTAAAATTACATAGCTTTCCATACAATTTTCAATTTAAATTCTATTTCAGTATCTTTAGCTTATCGCTTTTTTATCTAATAATATTGCTTGATAAATTTAAAATTCTATAATCTCTTTAGAATTTTAGAACCTTCTGTAAATACAAATTTTAAATCTAGCCCTCCACCAATACAAAATCTCAAAACTCTGCATTAAATTTGACTTATATTGAACGAAAAATGATACGGATTGAAATTTTTCTATAATACTTACTCGTTCGTATCGTTTTTCCATACTGTCCTGTTGCGTTTGCTTTTTAACTTCTATGGTGCGATCTTTATTTCTAACCTCTACGAGCCTCATTTATATAATTTATATTTATCCGTTCGTTCGTTTTTAATACATTGCCCGTTTTTATATCTAAATTATAAAGCCGCCGGCACTTATAAAGCTTTTGTATGATTTAAACTAGATACCGAATAAAGCCTGGCAAGTGTTATTGCTTAATATAACCAGACGTTCTATAAAAATCAAGCCTATAAAAGCATGTCCTACAAAAGCAAGCTTATTGATGCGGCTAAATTTTATTAATATCGCCTGCCTGGCCTTGCATGCAAAGTATCCGCGCCTTTTATAACACCAGCATCCCGTCGTCGTATGCGTCTAACATCGCCCGTAAAGTCTCCATGCGCGGTAAGGTAGGGCTAAATTTTATAAGTACCGCCGCTTAGCCTTTTACATGATTTAAATCCAAATCTCGTTTCAATGCTTGCGGTATTAAATTTAATATATCTCGCTTTATCCTTTTCGGTCTCCAAAGAGGAGCAAAAAAAGCGCTGTTGAATTTAATATATCTAGCTTTATCCGCGCCTATCTGCTTTTTAAGATCAAGCTAAAATTTAACGTATTTATTTAATAAAACGATCGGAGCAGATAAAATTTCAATATATCCACTTAAATTTTATCTCCCTTTAAGCCCGCTGCAAATATAATCCTTACCGTATTGCAAGGTAGCGTAATGGCTATAGGCGGTATATCTATTCCCAAGCACTGACGCGGGATAGGTATGCAAAAGCCCTAAATGCTAATAGACGTTTTATTTGACAATACAAATATCTTAACCTTAAAGGACTTTTAATGAAAAACCTATTTAAATCCGCACTATTTCTATCGCTTCCTGCATTTATGCTAGCAGCAGTAAATTTAAACACCGCAAGTAAAGAGGAGCTTATGGCACTTCCCGGTATCGGAGAGGCAAAAGCTCAGGCTATCATAGATTACCGCAAGGATAATAAATTTAAAGATATCGAGGATATCAAAAACATCAAAGGCATAGGCGATAAGAGATTTGAGCTTATTAAAGATGATCTTGCCGTAAGCGGACAGACCGACATAAGCGATCTAAAATCTGCCAAGAAAAAAGCAAGTAAAAAAGCTAAAGATACCGTCAAATCTGCTAAAGCTAAAGCAAATGCCAAATCAGAAAAGATGCAAGAGAAAATGGATGATAGCATGGATAAAGCTATGAATGATGATAGTAAAGTAAAAGGCTCTACGGCTAAGTTGAAAGACGAAGCTAAAGAAGAGGGATCGTCTAAGGCTAAAGGTAAGAGAGGCAAGAAAGGTAGGGGAGAGTAATAAGAAAGAATATATAAAATAAGGGGAGGAGTGTAAGGTGGACTTCTCCTTTTATAAGGTTTTATGAACTTTATAGTTTTACATAGTTGTATTCTTTTCTAATCATTGCTATTGTAAATTTACAAATTTTATAGCTCTTATTTTTTTCTATCTCTTTTTTTATTATAAATTTTGCAGACTTTGAAATTTTAACTTTTGTACTTTTTTCTCGGCTTTGCCTTCATCTTATTTCGTGTTTGATTTATTTGGCTTTAAATTTATAGGTTACTTCGGGGGTAAAATTTAAACAAGTTCGCGCGAGCAAACGAATGTAGTACAAATTTTATTATTCTGCGCAGTTTGCTGCATGCACTGCATAAATTTCACTTTGCAGTCTCTGCCTGTATTCCATGAGTTTTACGCGTTCGCCTTTAACGCTTAATTAAGACTATTTTTTAGAACGATTATACTCAGAATTAACATAAAAATAACCAGAATTTAAGGCAAGCACCATCATAACAACAAAGAGAAACAAAAAGAGCGATTAAAAGATAAAATAGATTAAGTGGTGGTTAGAGGCAGAATCGAACTGCCGACACGCAGATTTTCAGTCTGCTGCTCTACCGACTGAGCTATCCAACCACCGAAAAAGAAGAGTAATTTTAGCCATGCAATACTTAAATCTCGGTTAAAATCCTCGATTCTCGCTATATTTTTGCACGTTATGCTCGAAAACGGTCAAATTTACTCAGTTAAAATTTTCTAAATTTCAGTAGCGAAAATATTGCTTGCGCAGTAATTTGCAATAATCAAAATAGGCTATCGATCTAAAAAAACAAAGTGATGTGAAATTTTATTATTTGGCCGACTTCAAATTATATGCTTGGTTTTGGGCTATGCAAAGTAGATAAATTTGCGCGTATAACGGACAGTCGGGAGCGATTGGTTAAATTTAGCATCAAAAATCCACACTTTGTCAAACTTATTAACGGCATCTTTATAGGCATTGCGCTAAAGCCGATAATGCGACGTTGCGATGCATGTTTCAGCTAGATTTACTTAGATATATCCGCGCAGCAGAAGCGTTTAAATTTTAAAATGCGACTGCAAATTGTATTAAAAAGCCCAGCTCGATCTGGCTAACCTCGATAGGCCTATTTATCCAAGCTGCGCGACCTGTTTTTTAAATAGCTCGCCGCGTTCAGCGTAGCTTTTAAATTGATCCAAACTGGCACATGCAGGGCTTAACAGCGCTATTTCGCTCGCAGAATGTATGGAATTTTTAAAATTTTCGAAATTTTTAGAATTCTGCGAATTCTGAGTTTCACCGTCATTTGCGCGGCGTTTCGGCGAAGAGGCGTCGTTGCTTGCGGCAGATGAGCCGCCGCCTTTTTGCAGCGTGTCCTCGCCGATCTTTGCGTTTTCTTTCGCCTTGCCGCCGTTGCATCCGTCATCCGCGCCTAAATTTTGTACTTTCAATTCGCTTGCGCCGCTTTGTTCAAAGCCTGCGCCTCGATACCGTTTCGAAATTTCACTCACCGCGGTTTGTAAAATTTCGCAGCGCACGCAAGGAAGACTGTATTCATCGCACAAAAGCACGATTTTATCGGTATTTGAGCCGATCGCGTAAATTTGCAGATCGTATTTTTTAAACTCCGCAAAAAGCGGGTGCAGATCCACGCCTTTATCGTCGCCGCCGAGGATCAGATGTATTTTGCGTCCCGCGTATCGCTTCAGCGCCTGCGCGCATGCATCGATGTTGGTAGCCTTCGTGTCATTGACCCAGACCCTGCCGCGCGCGTCGGTAAATTCTTCGAGCTTGTTGCCCTCGATCACGAAGTCATTCAGTCGCATGGCGTCGCATCTGTCGAATAAAATTTTCTCCACGCACAGCGCCAAAAGCGCGTCTATCAAAAAGGGGGTGCGGAATTTTATCTCGCCTAAATCGATGCTGAATTTTTGCGCCAGATCCGCTTCGTCCTCGTAGCAGATTACGCGAGCAAGGCTGTTTTGCGCGGCGGCGGAGCTTTCGTAGGCGCGCGGGATCAGCGCCACGGAGCCTTCGCGCATCGCTAGCAGCGGCGAGAGTTTAGCGCGCTCATACTCCGCGAAATCGCCGTGCCAGCTAAGATGATCGGGCGTGATCGCAAGCAGCACGTAGATGTCGGGGCGCGCGTGTTTGGTGTAGTGCAGCGTAAACGAGCTCGTCTCCAGCACCCAAATTTCGGCACTTTTATCAAGTTTTGCAAGCGGAACGCCCACGTTGCCACCCATTTGCGAGCCGTATCGCTCGAGCAGGTGCTGCATCATCTTCGTCGTCGTGGTCTTGCCGTTCGTGCCGCTGATCCAAATTTTAAGACCTTTGTAATCGTCGAAATAATCATATTCGCTGATTAAATTCCGTGCTTTTCGCACCAGCTCGTGATGCGGCGGGAAGCCTGGGCTTGGGATTTCAAGCTCGCTTGCGGCGGGATCGAACTCGCTTGGGTTTAAAAGCGCGTTGCCGAACTCGTCTAGCTTCGGCGCGCCCGAAGAAATTTCAAATTTATCGTCGTAAATCTCCCAACAGCCGCCTTTTTGGCAGTGTTCGGCGATCGCTTTGGTCGTAAGCCCGTAGCCGAATAGTGATTTTTTCATTTTTCTCCCCCTTCGCCCCATAAAATTTGAGTTATCTCATCGGCGCCAAGTTCGCTCATTTCGCCGTTCCTCTCGCATCTTTCAAAAAACTGCGCTTGACCTGCGCTCGCATTTTATCTCAATTTCAGCGACGTCAGCGCTATGATATTTGCGATCAGCGCGATGATCCAAAAGCGGATGATGATTTTGTTTTCGACCCAGCCTTTAAGCTCGAAATGGTGGTGTATCGGCGCCATCAGGAAAATTCTGCGCTTGAAAATTTTAAAGCTGCCCACCTGCAAGATCACGCTGAGCGTCTCGATGACGAAGACGAAGCCGATCATTATGAGTAAAATTTCATTTTTCGTGATGACCGCACAGTATCCTAAAAACGCGCCTACGCTGAGGCTGCCGCTGTCGCCCATAAAGACTTCGGCGGGGTAGCAGTTAAACCACAAAAATCCAAGCAGCGCGCCGATGAGCGCCGATACGATGATGCAGACTTCGCCTGCGCCTGCGACACGCGGTAGCAAGAGATATTGCGAGTAGATCGCATGCCCGCAAAGATAGGCAAATACGCCCAAGCTGCAGAGCGAAAACACCGACGGAATGGTCGCTAGCCCATCTAATCCGTCGGTTAAATTTACCGCGTTTGAGCTCGCGCTTATCACGATCGTCCAAAACAGCGGCGCGAAGATCCATAAATTTAGCAGAGGGTATTTGAAAAACGGCACGAAAAATTCCCCGCCCAGGTCGCTAAAAGCATAAAGCGTAGCCCCGATCAGAAACGCCAAGAAATTTTGCAGTGCAAATTTAGCCCGCGCGCTAAGACCTGCGTGGTTTTGGCGACCTAAAATTTTAGAGATATCATCCTTAAAGCCTATGTATCCAAAGCCCACTAAACAAAGCAGTCCGCAAAGCACGAAGACGTTGTTTAGCTTGGCGCACAGCAGGCTTGCGAGCACCGCGGCGGTAACAAAAACGAGCCCGCCCATCGTGGGGGTTTTGCTCTTTTTCTGATGGTTTTGCGGCGCGAGCTCGTAGATGGGCTGCGCGGCGTGTCTAGCTTGCGCCCAGCGGATAAACCGCGGCATAGCCCAGACTGAAAAACAAAAAGCGATAAAAAACGCAAGGCCTGCGCGCGCGGTGATGTATTGGAAAAAATTTATATTCGTAAGATGATAGAGATAATAAAACAAAGTTTACCTTTTAAATTTTATGAAATTTTATATGAAAACGCGCATTTTAGTATAAAAGAGGTAAAATTTAGCTTTTAGGGCGGATGAAATTTTGCCGCATTTGCCAAAAGAAAGTATAATGCCGCTCGTAAAAACAGCGCCGCAGATTCGCTTCAAAAGACCTGCGCGGCGGAATTTAGACGAAATTTAGGAGCCAAAATGGGGCAAAAGACGATTTTACTTATCACCGACGGCATCGGCTTTAACGCTAGCGATAAATTTAACGCGTTTGCAAACGCGAAAAAGCCCGCCTATGATTATCTTTTTAAAAACGTGCCCAATACGCTGCTGCATACCTCGGGGCTTGCCGTGGGCTTGCCGCAAGGGCAGATGGGAAACAGCGAAGTAGGGCATATGACGATCGGAAGCGGTAGAATTCTGTATCAAAACCTAGTCAAAATCGATCGCGCGATCGATGAGGGCTCGCTTGAGAAAAACGAAGCGCTACAAAGCCTGCTTTCAAAGTGCCGCAGACTGCACGTCATAGGGCTTTACAGCGACGGTGGCGTGCATTCGCATCTGCGCCATTTCGACGCGATCTGCGAGATAGCGCAGAATGCGGGTTGCGAGACATGGGCGCACGCTATCACCGATGGGCGCGACGTTTCGCCGAGCAGCGGCGCGGAATTTTTAAAGCATCTACAGGCTAAATTTAAAGTTGCTAGCGTTTGCGGGCGCTTTTACGCGATGGATCGCGACAAGCGCTTTGACCGCGTAAAGCGCGCTTACGACGTGCTTATGGGCGAAGCGGCGCCGCTTGAAATTTCGCCTAGCGAGTATGTGCTGCAAAGCTACGAGCACGGCGTGAGCGACGAGTTTATCGAGCCCGCGAGCTTTAACGGCTTTGGCGGTATCGGCGCGGACGACGGAGTGATTTTTATAAATTTTAGAAACGATCGCGCCAGGGAGCTTTGCGCGGCTTTGGGTGATGAGGGCTTCGGCGAATTTGAGCGAAAATTCGTCGTGCAAAATTTAATCACGATGAGCGAATACGACGCGAGCTTTAAATTTCCTCTGCTATTTGAGAAGCCCGTGCTAAAAAACACGCTTTGCGAAGTGATCGCGGAAGCCGGTCTTACGCAGCTTCACACTGCCGAGACCGAAAAATACGCCCACGTGACGTTTTTCTTCAACGGCGGCGTCGAGGAGCCGCTGCCGAACGAAACTCGCGTGCTGATCCCGAGTCCCAAAGTAAAAACCTACGACGAGCAGCCGCAGATGAGTGCGCCCGCGGTGTGCGATGCGGTGATCCGCGGTATCGAAGCGGGGATCGATTTTATCGTCGTAAATTTCGCAAACGGCGATATGGTCGGCCACACGGGCAATTATGACGCCGCGGTGAAGGCGGTCGAGGCGGTGGATGAGTGCATCGGTAAAATTTTAAGCGCGGCGAGGGCGCACGATTACGCCTATATCCAGATCAGCGACCACGGCAACTGCGAGGCGATGCGAGATGCGGACGGCGAAATTTTAACGAACCACACGACCTTTGACGTGTTTTGTTTCGTTGCGGGCGAGGGCGTGCGCGAGCTAAAAAGCGGACTTGGGCTTAGCAACGTCGCAGCTACCGTACTAAAACTAATGGGGTTACCAAAGCCCGCGGAGATGGACGAGGCACTATTTTGAAATTTCAACGGCGCAGGTCGCGAGTAGATTTAAACTGCTAAAATTTAGGTAAATTTGGATAAATTTACGCTAGAGATTAAAATTTTAACAAAAGGACAAGTATGAAATTTAGTGGAAAAAACGTTTTAATCACGGGCGCGAGCCGCGGTATTGGCGCGCAGATTGCAAGGACTTTAGCAGGCTATGGGCTTAAGGCGTGGATCAATTATCGCTCAAGCCCTAAGCCTGCCGACGCGCTGCTAGAGGAGATCCGCGCAAACGGCGGAGAGGGCGCCGTGATTAAATTTGACGCGACGAACGAAGCGGAATTTAGCGAGGCACTAAGCTTGATCGCGCAAAGCGACGGCGAACTAAGCTATCTGGTAAATAACGCGGGCGTTACGAACGATAAGCTCGCGCTTAGGATGAAGCTGGAAGACTTCATGGGCGTGATCGAAGCAAATTTAAGCAGCGCCTTTATCGGCTGCCGCGAGGCCCTAAAACTAATGAGCAAAAAGCGCTTCGGCGCGGTCGTAAACATCGCCTCGATCGTCGGTGAAATGGGAAACGCCGGGCAGGTCAATTACAGCGCGAGCAAGGGCGGAATGATCGCGATGAGTAAGAGCTTTGCAAAAGAGGGCGCGGCGCGCGGCATCCGCTTCAACTGCATAACTCCGGGCTTCATCGCCACCGATATGACGGACGCGCTAAGCGACGACGTAAAAGCAAGTTACGAAGCGAGCATCCCGCTTAAGCGCCTCGGAAGCACGAGCGACGTTGCCGAAGGAGTTGCGTTTTTGCTAAGCGACGGCGCGGGCTACATTACGGGCGAGACGCTTAAAATCAACGGCGGGCTCTATATGTAGCGTTAAATAGCGGAATTTAAGGTTAAATATTATAGAATTACGCGGTATTTTTTTAAAGGAGTGCTAAAATGGCAGTATTTGAAGATGTAAGAGACGTAGTTGTAGAACAACTCAGCGTTAGCCCGGATCAGGTTAAACTTGACTCTAAAATTATCGAGGATTTGGGCGCGGACTCTCTTGACGTAGTTGAGCTAGTAATGGCTTTAGAGGAGAAATTCGGTATCGAGATCCCAGATAGCGAGTCTGAAAAATTAGTAAGCATTAAAGACGTAGTAGATTATATAGAAAATTTGCCTAAAAAATAAAATTTTAAGGAAGCGGTTTTGAAACGAGTCGTAGTAACGGGCATCGGGATGATAACCTCTCTCGGGCTTGACAAACAGAGCAGTTTTGAAAATATCTGTAACGGAAAAACCGGGGTTGATAAAATTTCGCTCTTTGACGCTAGCGAATTTCCAGTTCAAATTGCAGCTGAAGTAAAAGGTTTCGATCCTTCGAGCATAATCGAGGATGGAAAAGAGATAAAAAAGATGGATAGATTTATCCAACTCGGGCTTAAAGCTGCGGGCGAAGCCATAGATGACGCTAAATTTAGTGATTTCGATAGCGACGAATTCGGCGTTAGCTCGGCTAGCGGTATCGGCGGTTTACCGAATATCGAGATAAATGCCAATACCTGCTTGCAGCGCGGCCCTAGGCGGATTTCTCCGTTTTTTATCCCTTCTGCGTTAGTAAATATGCTCGGCGGCTTTGTTTCAATATACTACAATTTAAAAGGTCCGAATTTATCCAGCGTCACGGCTTGTGCGGCTTCTGCGCATGCGATTATGGACGCTGCGAGAGTTATTATGATCGGCGAAGCACAAAAGATGCTCGCAGTGGGTGCTGAGGCTGCGGTTTGTCCCGTAGGTATCGGCGGATTTGCCGCGATGAAGGCGCTTTGCGCTAGAAACGACGATCCTGCGCACGCTTCACGTCCGTTTGATGCGGAGCGAAACGGCTTTGTGATGGGTGAAGGTGCGGCGGCTTTGGTTTTAGAAGAGCTAGAGGACGCAAAAGCGCGCGGCGCTAAAATTTACGGCGAGCTCGTAGGATTCGGCGCTAGCGGCGATGCTTATCATATCACTTCGCCTAGCCTAGACGGCCCGATCCGCGCTATGAAAAAAGCCTATGAGATGGCGGGACGCCCGAAGATTGATTATATAAACGCTCACGGAACGTCCACCGCGATAAACGATAAAAACGAAACCGCGGCGTTAAAAGAGCTTTTCGGCGAGGGCAAGGTGCCTGCAGTCAGCTCCACCAAGGGTCAGCTAGGACACTGCCTAGGCGCTGCCGGAGCGGTAGAGGCTGCGATCAGCCTTTTAGCGATGCAAAACGGCATCATACCGCCTACGATAAATCAAATTTCAAAAGATCCCGATTGCGATTTGGACTATGTGCCAAACGTTGCCAGAAAAGCTAAACTCGATTGCGTTATGAGCAATAACTTCGGGTTCGGTGGCACAAACGCGTCGCTTATTTTCAAAAGAGTAGATTGATGGCGAGCTATTTGGACTTCGAAAAGTCTATAAAGCAGATCGATGAGGACATCACCGCCGCTAAAATTCGCGGCGATGAGGATGCGGTCGAAATTTTAAATAAGAACCTCGAAAAAGAAATTTCTAAAGTTTATAAGAATTTAAACGAATACCAAAGGCTTCAGCTTGCGCGCCACCCGGATCGCCCTTATGCGATCGATTATATTCGCGCGCTTTTACAAGACGCTAGGGAGCTTCACGGCGACCGCGCCTTTAGAGACGATCCGTCGATCGTGTGTTATCTGGGTATTATGGGCAACCGTAAAATTGCCGTGATTGCCGAGCAGAAGGGTCGCGGCACCAAAAATAAGCTGAAGCGAAATTTCGGCATGCCGCATCCTGAGGGTTATCGCAAGGCGTTGCGTGTAGCGAAACTTGCCGAGAAATTTAACATTCCGATTTTATTTTTGATCGATACTCCGGGCGCATATCCGGGACTTGGCGCCGAGGAGCGCGGTCAGAGCGAGGCTATCGCGCGAAATTTATATGAACTCAGCGATCTTAAAACCCCTACGATCGCCGTCGTTATCGGCGAGGGCGGCAGCGGCGGAGCTTTAGCGATCGGCGTGGCCGATCGTTTGGCGATGCTTCAAAACTCAATCTTTTCGGTTATCTCTCCCGAGGGCTGTGCCGCGATTTTGTGGAACGATCCGAGCAAGAGCGAGGCCGCTACGAAGGCGCTAAAGATCACCGCCGAGGAGCTAAAAGAGCTAGGCTTGGTCGATGATGTGATCAAGGAGCCTAAAACGGGCGCCCACAGGGATAAAGACGGCGCGATAAAAGCGCTTGGAAACTATGTCTTAACCGAGCTGCACAAGCTAGACGATCTTAGCATAGACGAGCTCATCAGCAGAAGACAACAAAAAATTTTAAGGTTCGGTGCTTATAAAGAGAACTAAATTTTAAATTTCGCGACTTTTAAAACTAAATTTAATAACTTCACACTCTAAGAGGACAAATGGAAAATACAAATCAAAATTCCGCTCAGACCGCCGCTTCAAATTCTAATCAAAACGGCAGAAAAACTTACGCTAAAACGCACGTTCCCGTCGAGGGCTACCAGATCGAGGAGCTCCGCTCGATGGATCTTGAAAATCTCATCGCCATAGCAGACGAGCTAGGCGTCGAGAACCCGCGCGAATTCCGCCGCCAAGCGCTTGTTTTTGAAATTTTACGCATGCAGACGAAGCAGGGCGGCTTCATACTTTTTACGGGGATTTTGGAGGTTACCGCCGAGGGTTACGGCTTTTTGCGTGGCATAGATTCAAATTTAAGCGACAGCGCCAATGACGCTTACGTGAGCCTCAGCCAGATCCGCAAATTTGCTCTGCGCGTCGGCGACATCGTCACGGGCCAGGTGCGCGAGCCGAAGGATCAGGAGAAGTACTACGCGCTCTTAAAGATCGAGGCGATCAATTACAAATCGATCCAAGAGGCTAGAGAGCGTCCGCTATTTGACAATCTCACGCCGCTTTTCCCGACCGAAAAGCTCAAGCTCGAATACGATCCTATGCGCCTTACCGGTCGTGTACTCGATCTTTTCACCCCGATCGGCAAGGGGCAGCGCGGGCTCATCACGGCGCCTCCGCGTAGCGGTAAAACGGAGCTTATGAAGGAGCTTGCCAACGGCATTACGCGCAACCACCCCGAGGTCGAACTTTTGGTGCTGCTAGTCGACGAGCGCCCGGAGGAGGTGACCGACATGGAGCGTAGCGTGCGAGGCGAGGTGTTTAGCTCGACCTTCGATCAGCCCGCGTTCAACCACGTCCGCGTCGCCGAGCTCGTCATCGAAAAGGCAAAACGTGCCGTCGAAAACGGCAAGGACGTCGTCATCCTGCTCGATAGCATCACCCGCCTTGCGCGCGCCTACAACACCGTTACGCCTAGCAGCGGCAAAGTCTTAAGCGGCGGCGTGGACGCAAACGCCCTGCACAAGCCGAAGCGCTTCTTCGGTGCGGCGCGAAATATCGAAAACGGCGGCTCGCTCACCATCGTCGCTACCGCGCTCATCGAGACCGGCTCGCGCATGGACGACGTGATCTTCGAGGAGTTCAAGGGCACGGGCAACAGCGAGATCATCCTTGATCGCAATATCTCGGACCGCAGAATTTACCCTGCGATCAACATTACCAAGTCCGGCACGCGCAAAGAGGAGCTTTTGCAAGGCAGCGAAAATCTGCAAAAGATCTGGGCGCTGCGCTCGGCGATTTCGACGATGGACGACGTCGAGGCGCTGAAATTTTTATACGCCAAGATGCTAAAAACCAAAGACAACACCGAGCTACTATCGATAATGAACGGCTAAATTTCTTAAATTTAGCCTTATTCTGAAATTTCGCTTCAAATTTAGCGGCATGGCTTACACCGCTTGCCGCAAATATCGCCACGTAGCTTCGTACGCGCTTTCAAAGCGGTGCGTCTTTTTTTCAAACTCCACTATTATAAGTTTAAATTTATCGCGATATTTGCTAAACGTTTTGCGCTCGCAGCACGAGATGCGGTGCCGCTAGACAGAATTTTGCTTTGGTAAAAATCCATTCGCAAGATGTAAAGCGTAAAATTTTACGAGGAATTTTATGTTTTGCTACGCACGGAGCTAGGGCGCTTGATATCGTTACTTCAAATTAATATAATACTGCCAACATCATATCATTTCATAAGCTCAAAAAGCTTCATAAATCCTATATATCTGTTTTCATGGTTATCTAATCTAGTCTCATAACAATCAATAATACCAAGGCAGCTTTCCTCGGAATTTATATTTTTTAAAAATATATCAAAATTCCGTTTCGTGCTATTGAATATAAAATTTGGATCGTCACGATACCGCTTGCTCGGCTCATACTCATTGGGGATACGTTTTATCGCTATAAATTTCATACAAAATTGGCTTTCGCCCAGTATTCTATCAATAAACGATGTTTCTTTACGGCATTCTTTTATGGTGAAAGTATCTGATAAATAAATATTTGATGAATAATGCTGATTTAGAATAATCACTTTACCTTTTTCTTTTTCATAGTCTATTTTTCTATTGCCTTCAAATGGTCTATACGTGTAATTATCTCCCGCATCGACATTATTGACAGTATGGTGGTAGATAAAATCTGAAAAAGTCCATGGGATTTTTTCATCCGATACCATTTCGTCTGTAATATCTCTAAAAGGGAGTGAAGAATTTAAATCATATATTAAATTAAAGTCCTTGTCATTTGAATGATTTTCAAAGATTTCGTTGATTTTAGAAATAGCTTCGTGAAATGTTAAGTTGGTATCTATGGTGTAAAGTTTATTGTATTTGGACTTCCCTTCATAATAATAATTTTCCAATTCGTCCTGTACGAAATTTTGCACCATCTCATCTTTGCTAAGCCATTTTAGATCGCCGAAGCTAAACCCGCTGTAATTAAGCGCACCGACGATCACACAAACGCCGAGCACCGCGATTAGGGCTTTGGCTATAAATTTAAGAGCTTTCAAAATTTACTCCTTTAGCAAAACGCTAGTTAAAATACGAGCCTAACGGGCTGCGATGTTAAGCGACCTTTTTAAATTTAAGCTCGCTTAAAAAGGGTTAAATTTAAACCCATGCCGCCTTTAAATTTAACCGAATCGCTTCTTACTTCCCGCTGAAAAACAGCAGATTTGCCATTATGATCACGATCGCGACGGGCGCTACGAAGCGCAGCGAAAAGTACCAAATTTTAAATCCAAGCTCGCCCATATCGGCGCCGAAAAGCCCGCGCAGGCGCTGTGCATCCATCACAAAGCCCACGAAGATCGCCGAGGTTAGCGCGCCGAGGGGCAGCATGACGTTTGAGCTTACGAAGTCCAAGCAGTCAAAAAAGCTCGCGCCGAAAAGCTTAAATTTGCTCGCATAATCCGCGTGCATCGATAGTAGCGAGCATGCGCCTAGCGCCGCTATGACGCACCCCGAGATGCAGACTGCGCGCAGACGCGAAATTTTAAATCTGCCGATGAGATAGAAGACGAAAGGCTCGATCATCGAAACCGCGCTCGTGATCCCCGCGAAAAAGAGCGAGACGAAAAACGCGACTTCAAGCACCTGTCCCGCTAGCCCCATTTTTGCAAACATCGTAGTGAGCGAGACGAACACAAGCCCCGCACCCTGCGCGGGATCGGCGTGGAATTCGAAGATGAAGGTAAAGACGATGAGCCCCATCATCAGTCCGATCGCGATGTTGATAAATACGATGTTTACCGAGCTGCGCACGAGCCGCACACCCTCGCTAAGCGACGCCGCGTATGCCGCGATACAGCCGACGCCCACGCACAGGGTAAAGAGCGCGAGCCCGAGCGCGGATAGGACGGAGTTGACGGTGATTTTGCCGAAGTCGGGGTAGAAAAGAAATTTCGCCGCCGCGCCGAAGCCCTGCATCGTGCACGCATACGCAAGCATCGCAAGCAGCAGCACGAAAAGAAGCGGCATCATCACGACGTTTAGCCGCTCGATACCGCTTTTGATGCCGCGCGCGACGACAGAGAGCGTCAGCACGAGCGCAAGCGCGTAAAAGCCCAGACTCGTAACTAGCGAATGCGAGATGAGATCGTCAAAGACGGCGCCCGCTTCCTCGGCGGTTGCGGGCAGCGGAGAAAAGCCCAAAAAGATATAGCGGATCACCCAGCCGAGGATCACGAGGTAAAAGGACAGCACCAGCATGCCGCCCGCGATGAAAACGCCTCCCGCGCGCCATTTGCGTCCGCCGCGCGGCGCTAGCGTCTCGTAAGCGCTCGGTAGATCCCGCCCGCTTAGCCTGCCTAGCGCCATCTCGGCTAGAAATATGCTAAAGCCCACGCCCAGCGTGAGCGCGAGGTACAAAAGCACGAAGGCGCTACCGCCGTTTTGGCCCACGAGGGTGGGGAATTTCCATGCGTTGCCAAGCCCCACCGCGCCGCCCGCGACGGCAAGTATGAAGCCTATTTTGCTAAATTTATCGTTCATTTTCGCTCCAATGATTTTTAAATTTTAAAGCTACGGAATTTTAAAATTCCAAACTATCTACGCAAACTCGCCATGAAATTTGGCGCGCTACTTTTGGGCTGCTTTGACGCTAAATTTTAAAATTCCACAGCGTGATTAGACGCGGCTGCGCTACGACGCCTTTGTCGCGCGCACCGATCGCCATGCAGGTTAGCACGGTCGCGCCGAAAGCTGATTGCCGTCGCATACTTTGACCTTCCTCTATCTAAACATAAAATTTTAAACTATCGCTGCAAGGCTAACGGATCGCCGCAAGTTCGCTATGAAATTTGGCGCGTTGCTTTTGGACTGCTTTAGCGCCAAATTTTAAATCCATGTTATCCACCTGCTTTACAAAATTTAAAAATTTAAAATTTTTAGCTGATTGAGCGCTATCACTACGATCGCGACTGGCGCCACGAAGCGCAGTAGTACGAAATACCACAGCTTAAAGCCCATTCGTCCCATATATGGGCGCAGTAGAATTTCGACGGCTCGTTTTTTGATCACGAACCCTACGAAAATCGCCACAATTATGCCGCTAAGAGGCATTAAGATATTCGAGGTTAGGTAATCAAGCACGTCAAAAAAGCTCTTGCCACCTAGGCTAAAATACTCGCTCGTGCCCCCGTAATAACCCAAAATGCAGCATATCCCTAAAACATACGTCACGGCAAAAACTAAAAGTGAAGCGCGCTTGCGGCTTAGCTTGCGGGAGTTTACGAGATAATAAATCGCAGGCTCCAGCATCGAAATTGCAGAAGTAATCGCCGCAAATAATAGCGAGGTGAAAAATAAAAAGGCTAGGATATTTCCGATCGCACCGAGCTTTGAAAAAAGCACCACCAGCGAGACGAACACTAGCCCAGGACCTTGCGCTTTGGGATCGCCACCGAATTCAAAGATGAAAGTAAAGACGATAAGTCCCATCATCACGCCGATTAGGACATTAATGCAGACTATATTTATGCTTGAGGTTAGGATATTGGTGCGCGCAGGCAGGCTTGCAGCATAGGTCATAATCGTAGTAACGCCCAGCGAAAGCGTAAAAAATGCAAGTCCTAGCGCCGAAAGAACGCTATCTTTATTAAGCTTGGAAAAATCTGGCACTAGCAAGAATTTTGCGCTACGTCCGAATCCATCGAAACTCGCGGCGTAAATTAGCATCAAAACCAGCAAAATAAATAGCGCGGGCATCATCCAGACATTAAGTCGCTCGATGCCGCTTTTAACGCCTTTGGACACGATAAAAAAGCAAAATGCCGACGCTATGGTAAAGCATATCGCCGCGCTTAAAAAATCGCCACCTAAAAGCGCTTTAAACGCTGCGCCGCTTTCATCTATACTTTTTGGCAGATAAAAAGCGCTTGAGACCACGTATTTTAGGATCCAGCCCATTACGACGCTGTAAAAAGCATAGATCAAAAGCGCACTAATCATAAAAAATCCCGCGTATTTCCATGCGCCTTTGTATGAGGGTGCGAGTTTTTCAAATGCGCGCACTGGATCACTTTCGCTTAGCCTGCCGATGACGATCTCGGCTAAAAAAATCACGAAGCTAACCAAAAGCGTCAGCAAAAGATATAGCAAGATAAATGCGCTGCCGCCGTTGGTGCCTACTAAAGTGGGGAATTTCCACGCATTACCGAGCCCTACGGCGCTGCCTGCGACTGCGAGGATGAAGCCGATTTTGCTAAATTTATCATTCATTTTGCACCTTTTTTAAAATTTAGCCGCAATCTTAGCGAAATGTAGCTTAAGGGCGGTATCAAAGCTTCGTTAAATTTGTTTACCGCGCAGGTAGAATGGCAGTAATTCAAAATTCTCAAAGTAAACAGATGGTAAAATACCAGGTAAAATTTCAAACAAGGAGAATGAAATGAAAAACATTAAAACGTTCCTCTGGGGGGGGCTTGCGTTCGCTGCTTTTTTGGTGGGTTGCGATAATACGGAGGTTAAATCTTTAGAATACTATCAAAATCATCCTGATGAGGCAGAAAAAGTTTTCAAACAATGCGATTTTGATAAATTAAACGAAAATAGCAACGCCTATAAGAATTGTAAAAATGCTAAAGAAATTTATAAGTTTAATGAGGATAAAAAGTTTTTCTCGGGAACAAAATAGTATTTTAGTATTAATTCAATATTAAAATATCTCTTACGCCTTATACTTAAGTTCATTTTATTTACCTTGTATCTCGGTGCAAGGTAAATTTGATGAATGTAAATTTTAAAATACAAATGCCGAGCCCTGCTAAATTTTAAGTCCCGAAACGCTAAAATCATCCAAAAATTTCAAAACCAAAGGCAAAACATGCAAGTCAAACTTCTAAATTTCACTCCGCTTTGGGTCTGTTCAAATGCGATCCGCACCTGCTGGCAGAGCTTTGAGCGCAGCGATTGCGGCGGCGCCAAAGACCTAGCGCTCATTGACCGCGTCGGCAATCAACTCAAGCACTCAAGCACGCTCGAACACCTCTACTACAACTTTTACATCAGCGGCATCTCCCGCGCGCTGCTTCAGGAGCTGGCGCGCCACCGCCTAGCAAGCCTTAGCGTAAAATCTACTCGCTACACTCTCAAAGAATTGCGCGGCGAGGACAGCTTCGCGCAAGGAGACTTCGAAAATGCCGCGCGATACATCGTGCTTACCGGTAACGAAGCGGTCGATAACGCAAGTATCGCGGCTCTTGAAAATCTACGCGCAATCTTACAAACCCCAATCAGCCTTGATATCGCCAAATATTGCCTGCCAGAGTGCTACAAGAGCGAGCTTAGCTGGAGCATAAACGCGCGCAGCCTGCAAAATTTCCTCGCTCTGCGCTCTAACAAAGCCGCACTTTGGGAGATCCGCGATCTTGCGGGTAAAATTTACGAAGCGCTGCCGCAGGAGCATAAATTTATATTCCAAAGCTGCATGGCGGGCGGAGAGAAGACGTCTGGCGAGGAGTAGCGAGCGGGATAAAATTTTGATATAAGGGGCTTGCGATGATAAAACTTACGCAGATGAGAGCGGCTTTTGAAAAAGAGGAGCCGAACGCGCTTTATCTTAGCTACCTGGGATGGGTGGAGACCTTAATTCCGTTTTGGAGGCAGGCTGTTGCGAGGATCGCGGAGCTAAACGGCACGGCGGATGAAAAAAGAGACAAGCATCTGCGAGTTATCGACAATTCTTTGCAGCTGATGCAGGCTTGGCGATTTAAAAAGATAAAATACGTGCAAGCAAGAAGAAAAGAGATCGATAGCGCCATAAGTTTTATTCGAAACGGCGCCTTAACGCAGCAGGTATGCAGATACGCCTTTGCGCCGGTTTGCAGAAATTTAGCGAGCATTTTGCGCAGCTTTTTATATGTTTCAACTTTCGGCTATTCGGACGAGCAGCTTCCTACCGTATTTGCCCAAAAAATTTACGGCATTGCGCTGTGCCACACCCTCTTCCCCTTCGATACGGGCGATTTTGTGTATTATCTGCCGCGCGAAAAATCCATCCATACCGACGACCCCGCCGATTTGGACAACTGGCATTTGATGATGAGCGAGGCTGGCAAGGCTTTGAATATCGCGGAGCTCACCAAAGAGGTCAATAATCAGGCTTGTAAAATTTGGGAAAGCTACAAAACGCCGTTTGAATGGAAATACGACGAGGGAGTTTGGAATTTAGAATTTGAGAATGTTTCAAAAAGGCTGCATTATGCGGGCTTACGGGCTTTTGCAGGTCTGAGTAAAGCGGAATAAAAGGCGCGCAAATTTTAAATCGCTTCTGAAATTTCATTCGCGGGCGGTAAAATTTCTGCAAGTTTCAATGCGGGTAAAATTTAAAATTCGTTTGAGCGGGTTTTTTGGGTAGCCTGCGGCATCAAAATTTAGCCGCCGCGCATTTTTACGACTTGCGGCGGCGAGAATTGCAGCGGCGGCAAACCGAAAGCTTGGGCGAGCGATAAATTTAAAGGACGGATCATGAAAAATCTAGCGCTTGTGATGTTTAGCGGACAGACGCATCTCGATTTTGTGGGATTTTACGATTGTATGCTAAGGCTCAAAGCCGTCCGCCCGCAGCTTGAGATGAGGTTTTGCTCGCGCGAGCGGCAGGTTTCGGATAGCGGCGACCTTACGATCGATGCGGGCGAGATTACGACGGATCTAGGCGGCTTTGATGCGGTTTTTGTGCCCGGCGGTATGGCGACGCGCCGCCTGAGGGACGATGCGGGCTTCATCTCGTGGCTCGCGACCGCGCGCGATGCGAAGTATAAGTTTAGCGTTTGCACCGGTTCGCTGCTTCTGGGCGCGGCGGGGTTTTTGCGCGGAAAGCGCGCGACCACCCATCCGTTTTGCTACGATCTGCTGGCGCCTTACTGCGCGGACGTGGTGCATGAGCGGCTCGTGCGCGAAAGCCTGCCCGCAGGAGGCGAGATCATCACTGCTGGCGGCGTGAGCAGTTCTATTGAGCTTGGACTTTGCGTGATCGAAAAATTTGCAGGCGGCTCTGCGCGAGAGGCTGCCGCTGCGGCGATGGATTATCCGTATTACGACCTTAGAAGCAAGCTTGCGCGATGAAAATTTAAAGCCGCTAAGATCAGCGGCGCGGTTTATAAATACCTCAGCAAATTTATAAAATAGAGGGGAAGTTAAATTGTAATGCAAACAATAAAGATATTAAAAACATTGTGGAAAGTCATCAAGATCGCCATACTCGCATCATTGATATTATCGTTTGCGGCATTGATATTGTTTGTTTTATTTATAGCCTTTCTATTTTCACCCCTTAATACGGATTTTTCATATATAGAAAATAAAAATTTGGCTAAATTTGAAGCCTTAACAAATACGAAGGGAGAAACTTTGCTCATTTATCGCAAAAAAAGTCCTCCTTTATCGTGTAGTGAAAAAATACAGACTTGTATCTGTTACGCGCATTTTATAAAGGCGGATAAGCCCTTTACTTTGACGCAACAAAAAATGTTGCAAGAGGGCTACGAGTTTGTTTCCGAGTCTGACTGTATAGCTGAAACTACAAATTTGCATGAATTTAAACTATCGTGGGCGATGCCGTCTTATTATTATGCCGGCAGTCGGGAGTATTTGATATATGGTTCAATCAAAAATTTAAATATAACGGCAATAGTGAACGATAAAAGGCGAATATGGCACAAAAAAGAGCACGAATCGGGACAACCGAGCGATTATGATCACGAGGTTATTTTTTATCCGGAACTTAATATAATTCAAATAAATAAAATGGGGTATTAATGGACGCATCTGTAATTGGTCGCGATACTATTTTTAAAATTTATTGTAAAATTAGAGCGTTAATTTATTAAAATTTAAAGGGTCGGTATGCAGATAAATTTAGACGCCGTGAGGATCGAGAGCGGCTGGAAAGAGGCGCTTAGGGAGGAATTTCTAAGCGAGTATTTTGCGAAGATCAAAGAAAACCTGCTCGCCGCAAAGGCGCGAGAGATCGTCTATCCGCCGGGAAATTTGATCTTTAACGCCTTCAATCTCACCCCGTTTGAGCGGGTGCGCGCGGTGATTTTGGGGCAGGATCCCTACCATGGCGCGCATCAGGCGATGGGGCTTAGCTTTTCGGTGCCGCACGGCGTGCGAATTCCGCCCAGCCTCGTAAATATCTACAAAGAGATTAAGAGCGATCTGGGTATCAGCGAGCCTGCTAGCGGTGATCTGAGCTACTGGGCGAAGCAGGGCGTGCTGCTTCTTAATGCGAGCCTTAGCGTGGGTGCGAACCGCGCGAACTCGCACAGCGGCTTCGGCTGGCAAATTTTCACCGACGCCGTGATTAAAATTTTAAGCGCTAGGCGGCAAAATTTAGTCTTTATGCTGTGGGGAAATTTCGCCAAAGCAAAATCGGCGCTGATCGATGCGCAGAGGCATCTCATTTTAACCGCCGCTCATCCTAGCCCGCTAGCGGGGGGAGCGTTTTTTGGCTGCAGGCATTTTAGCAGATGCAACGAATATCTGCGCGCGCACGGCTTGGGAGAGATCGACTGGGATCTAAATCACGGCGCAGATTAAATGTATTTTAAATGAAATTTTCGTAAAATGCGCCGCAAAATTTCAAAGTAAAGAAATTTTAAAAAAATATTGAAAGGAGAAGTGAGCGAATAATATACGACCGGCTTAAGACGGCTTGCCGAAGCGACGCGAATGCGCGGCTAGGCTAATCATTGTAATTAAAGGAACGATATGAAAAAGATAATTTTGGGAATTTTATTGCTATTTACAAGTAGTGTAGTGGCAAATACCCTATCTGAGATTAGGCAATCGGGCAGTGTGCGCGTAGGCGTATTTGAGGCGCAACCGCCTTTTAGTAAATTTGAAGACGGCAAATTTCAAGGATTTGAGGTGACCCTAGCCGAGGCGCTATCAAAAGATATATTCGGTGGCAAGGCGGGCAAGGTAGAATTCGTACCCGTAAAGGCTAGTGAGCGTTTAAAAGCGTTGGAAGAAAATAAAGTAGATATGGTGCTTGCGACCTTTACGATCACAAATGAGCGTAAGCAGCTAGTTGATTTTACGACGCCGTATTTTGCAGTAAATATCGGCGTGCTAACCCGCGCTGGCGATAGGATTAAAACTGTATCGGATCTGCACGGCAAGCCGATTATCGCAGAAACTGGAACTACGGGCGAAGCGTATTTTAGAAAAGAGGGTTTTGAAATCATAAATTGCGCCACTGCAAACGAATGCTATAAAATGCTAAAGGACGGTAAGGGCATCGGATATGCGACAGACAATCTGATAGTTTTAGCTTATGCTGTAATCGACAGCGACACCGAGGTAAATATCAAGAATTTAGGCGTTTCGGATTTCTTAGGCATTGCGGTTTCTAAGGGCAATAAGGATCTGCTTGAGTTCTTAAATGGCGAGCTAGTCAAGCTAAGCAAGAACGGCTTTATGAAAAAGACCTACGACGAGACTATCGAGCCGTATTACAAGGGCACTGCGGAGAAAAAATATTTCTTGCTAGATGACCTCTATAGCTTATTTTAGGCGGGCATAGCGGTACGGCTCGCCTGCATTTGCTTGCAGTAAGCATAGCTGTGTGCTCTCGCTAGGTAAAATTTAAAAGGCTCGCATAGTCTTGCTATTTTGCCCGACTTTGCGAGCTTGGTTTAGATTGTAAGATTTTACTAACGCGTCGTTGCAGAATTTATAAAATTCCATAGAATTTCGCAGCAGCGCGCTATTTTTATGGCGCTAATAGACGCACAGAATTTTATAGCGAAGCGCTAAAATTTAATGAGAGCAGGCGGAGCTTGATGCAAGGTAGCAAAATTTAAAAAGCCCCTATCATTATGTTTAGAAATTTTAGTTACGAAATTTTATCGCTAAACTCGCAATTTAGGGAATAGTTTCGGTTCTAGTAAAATGAAATTTTAAGAAAATTTACATTACAATTACGAAAAATTTAAAATTCAAGGAGGAAATTATGAAAAAGTCATTTTTTCTTATTCTATTGTCGGCGATCTTTATTTTTGCGAATTCTTTAAGCGAAATAAAGCAAAGCAAGGTTATCAGAGTAGGCGTTTATGAAAATGAGCCACCTTTTAGTAAGTCGAGCGAGAAAGGCTTTGAGGGATTTGAGGTCGAGCTTGCCAATGCGCTAGCCGGTAAAATTTTTGGCAACAGCGGTGGTCGTATCGAGCTTATACCGGTAACAAACGAAGTGCGCTTTCCGATGCTGCAAAACAATCAGGCAGATATTATAATCGCGGCTGCAAGTATCACTGAAGAGCGTAAAGGCAGCGTGGATTTTTCGATGCCGTATTTTACGGTGAATTTGGGAATTTTAACGAAAAAAGACTCAAATATTCACAAAATAGGCGATCTGATGGGCAAAAAGATCGGTATCATCCGCAAGACTACCGGTGAAGCGTATATCAAAAAGGACGGCGGTTATAATGTTTCTTATTGCAACGATTCGGTTGATTGCTATAGGAGATTAAAAAGTGGCGAGATCGACGGGTATTGCAACAACAACCTTTTTGTAATGGTCTATCCGATCGTAGATCCCGCAGTCGAGGTCAATATAAAAAATTTAGGCGATAATGTATTCTTGGGCGTCGCGGTGCAAAAGGGTAACGCGGAGCTGCTAGAAGCGATCAATAAAGGCTTGATCGCGCTTAGCAAAGAGGGCTTTTTCAAAAAGGCTTACGAGGATACTTTCGAATCCTTCTATAAAGGCACCGTCGATAAAAAATATTTCTTACTCGACGATCTTTACAGCTTTTTTTAATAAAAAAGGAATTTGGAATGAAAAAATCACTGTTTTTAATTCTTTTATCTTGCATCTTTGCGCTTGCGAATTCTTTAAGCCAAATAAAGCAGAGTAAAGTCATTCGTATCGCCGTTTATGAAAACGAGCCTCCGTTTAGTAGAGTTACGGATAACGTCTTTGAGGGCTTTGACGTGGAGCTTGCTAATGCAATCGGAGGCAAAATTTTAGGCGATACCGGCGGCAGGATCGAGCTCATACCGGTATCGGCGCAAGCGCGCTTTCCGTCCATTCAAAATAATCAGGCAGATATGCTTATCGCGGCTGCAAGCGTTACTGAGGAGAGAAAGAAAAATTATGAGTTTTCGATGCCCTATCTTTCGGTAAATTCCGGAGTTTTAACCAGAAAAAGCGACAATATCCAAAAAATGAGCGATCTGCGAGGTAAGAAAGTAGGCGTCATTCGCGGCTCGACGGGCGAAGCGTTTATGCAAAAGGACGGCGGCTACAATCTAGTGTATTGCAAAAATTCCTCTGATTGCTACAAGAGGTTAAAAAGCGGCGAGATCGACGGCGCGTGCGACGATAATCTATTTGTGATGGTCTATCCGGTCGCAGATCCTAGCGTCGAGGTTAATATCAAAAGTCTTGGCGAGAACGTATTTTTAGGCATCGCGATGCAAAAAGGCAACGCAGATCTCGCAGAAGCCGTCAATCAAGCGCTAATCTCGCTTAGTAAAGAGGGCTTTTTCAAAAAAGCGTATAACGATACTTTCGAGCCTTTCTACAAAGGCACCGTCGATAAAAAATACTTCCTTTTAGACGACATATACAGCTTCTTTTAGAATTTTAAATTTGATGTGGGTCGGGATTTGAAGCTTTGCGGCTTTAAATCCTAACCCCCGCATAAGCGGTGCGTCATTAAAATTCCATCTCAAAATTTTGTCCTAAAAATCTCATTTCAAATTTTATTAGTCCCGCCGCCGCGCCGAAGCCCAGTATTCACACGGCGGTCGCAATCTTTAGTATTTGCGAGCATTTAAGGCGCGCAAAATTAGATTGAATTAAACTTTAAAATTTTACTTCGAGCCCTTGGAATTTTTTAAATCCTCCATACGCTCCTGCTGAGCTTGCACGAATGCGTCGTATCTGATAAAAAGATAATCTTTGATCTCAAAAACCATCAACGTAAAAATCGAAGGCAGCGTGAAAAATCTAATCGTCATAAATACCAGATCAAGCGCGCTTAGCTCATCCTCGCTCGCTCGATACCCTCCCGAGCTTGCGGTTAAAATCCCATGTAGCGCCTCGTAGTTGTAAAGGATGAAAATCGTCACGAAAAGCGTCGAGAGCTTCGATACGATCTTATTCATGATCTGCGCCACGTCCTCATCGGCGATCACCGACATCGCAAACCACACGAGGGTGAAAAATAGCGGAAAGACGATGTTAAAATTTAGCGAGTTATCAAGCTTCTGTGCGCCCGTCACCGCGATGATCGCAAACACCGCCGCAAAGGGGATCACAAATAGCGCGAAGGTCATCGCCGATTTTATCGCCTTAAAAAAGCCATACGCAAGCAGGGGCGAGCCCAAAGCGAGCAAAAAGAGTGTCAGCGCATAGTTTGCTTTGGCAAAATCGTATAGGTTAAACAACGCAAATACCGATGCTGCTGCAAGTAGCGGCACGCTTAGCTTAAACAGCACCCCATATTTGGCGTAAGCGCGCGATACGATGGCATCTAGCCTGCTAAATTTGACATTTAAGCTGCGGGCTTTGATGAAAAACAAAATGACGAATTTGACGATTACGTTTGGGCTCATACGCACCTTTCCGTTTAAATTTATGAAATTTTATCCGCGCTAAATTTGCGAAATTTTATCCGCGGAACCTGTCCGTAGAATTAGGCTTTGCCGACGGCTTATGCGGTCTGCGTTAAAATTTCATCGCGCTCTCGCTGCGTTGCTATCTTGCCGCCTTGTAGGCTTTGTCTTTTGGCTACGTGAGGCGGACCTGCGCGCTTTGGCTTGCATAGCGTCTTGCTAGCAAGCCTTTTCGGGCTGCGACGTGCTACGGCGGCGCCCATTCGGCTCGGCGCGCGATACTTTGCTTGTGGTATCCGCACCCGCGAATGAGAGTTTGGCGCCGCTAAAATTTTACCGGTTCTTAGCCCCATGCGATACGTCCTGCGCGCCGCGATAGAATTTTGCGCGACGCAAGGACCTATCGGGCTTGGCTTTGCGCCGCATTGCGGCAAAATTTTAAAATTTGCGCCGCAAAGCACTCGCCTTGTATTGGCCTGGGATGCGGCGCGAATGATTAAATTTTAACCGCACCATTGCCGAGCCGTTTTAAAGCTCAAACGAATTTTTGAGCCGCTACGATACGTGAAATTCCAAAAATCGCGCCTTAGCGATCAAGCTCATTTGCGCTTGCTTGTGAGCCATGCAAAAAGTAGCGCACTTGCGCCCCCTCGTCGCGCCCATGCGAAAGCAACGCGCCCTTTGCCGCTCAAAGTCCATTTTCACCCGCCTGCTAACGCCGACCGCCAGGCTGGAACTCACCGTGCGCCGCCTCACATCCAATCTAAAATTTGCGTGATCTCGGTAGCGTGAAAAATTTTAAGCCCCCGCGCGTTTTGCGGCTTCATCGGGACGATCGCGTTTTTAAATTTCTGCATCGCGGCTTCCTTCAGACGCGCATCGAGGTTGAATATCTCTCTGATCTCGCCGTTTAGGCTCACCTCGCCGATGAAGACGCTTTCTTTGCTGATCGGGCGGTTTTTGAAGCTGCTTACGATCGCTGCGACGACGGCGAGATCGCACGCCGTTTCGGTGATTTTTACGCCGCCGCTTACGTTTACGAAGACGTCGTATCCGCCAAGCCCGATCTCAAGCTTGCGATCAAGTAGCGCCAGAAGCATATCGAGGCGGTTTTTATCAAAGCCCGTGGCGCTGCGCTTGGGGTAGCCGCTCTCGCACACGAGCGCTTGGATCTCCACGACGAGCGCGCGCGTGCCCTCCATCGTGATCGTGATCGCCGAGCCACTTACCGCCTTACCGCGCGTGAAAAATTTACTCGCGACGTCCTTGGCGCTTACAAGCCCGTGCGGCCCCATCTCGAAAATCCCCACCTCGCTCGTAGCTCCGAAGCGGTTTTTAAAACCGCGTAAAATTCTAAGTTGCTTGCTCGCATCGCCCTCGAAATACAGCACCACGTCCACCATATGCTCTAATATACGCGGGCCTGCGATCGAGCCTTCTTTGGTGATGTGGCCGATGATGAAGATCGAAATTCCGCGCGCCTTGGCAAGTCGCATCAGCTCGAAGGTGATCTCGCGCACCTGCGTGATCGAGCCCGGCGCGGAGGGGGCCTTGTCGCTAAAAAGCGTCTGGATGCTGTCGATGACGATAAACTTATAATCCCTGCGCTCCACCTCTTCAAGCACGGCGCTTAGATTTATCTCGGTGAGCAAAAACAGCTGCTCGCTTATCGCGCCCAGCCGCTGCGCACGCATTTTGATCTGGCTAGCGCTCTCTTCGCCGCTTACGTAAAGCACCGCGCGGCCGCCGCTTGCTAAATTTGCTGCGATCTTAAGCAGTAGCGTAGATTTCCCGATGCCGGGGCTGCCGCCGATTAGCACGAGCGAGCCCTCCACGACGCCGCCTCCGAGGACTAAATTTAGCTCGCTATCCTTGGTGTCGATGCGCGAAATTTGCTCGATCTGTATCTCGCTGATCGCTTTGGCGCTTACGGATGAGGCGCGGGCAAGCTCGCCCTCGATCTCTTTTAGCGCTTTGATCTGAGCAGGCTTGAGCTCGACGAAGCTATCAAACGCGCCGCAGTCGGGGCATCTACCGAGCCATCTGCTTTGCTGATTGCCGCAGTGCTGACACTCAAAAATCGTGGTTTTAACTTTTGCCATTTTTATCCTCGCTCATTTTGCCTAAATTTAGCCTCAAGCTTTGCGAAATTATACTTAAAATTTTTAAAATTTTAGCCGCCCTGCGCGCTGTTTGCGGGATCAAAAATCACGAGACGGAGGATTTGCGGCTAAATTTGAGCTAAATTTAAATATGTTTTAAACATTTATAACTATAATACAAATTTCACTTTATTTAAAGAAGGTTTAAGATGAAGGGCAAGCTTAGTAGAAGCCAGTTTCTGACGATATCGCTTACGCTATTTGCGATGTTTTTCGGTGCGGGAAATTTTATTTTTCCGCCAGGTCTAGGTAGGGAATCCGGGCAGAATTTTTATATCGCAATAATGTTTTTTTGCGCTACGGCAGTGCTTCTGCCGGTACTAGGCGTCGCAGGCATCGCGCGCGCCAAGGGGCTTCAGAGCCTGGTACGCCGCATAGATCCGGTGTTTGCGATCGTTTTTACCGCGCTTTTGTATCTTACTATCGGGCCGCTTTTTGCGATACCGCGTGCGGCAAACATGCCTTTTGATATCGCGATTAAGCCTTTTATTGCGGAAGATCGCCTTCAAATTTGGCTATTTATTTATTCCGCGGCATATTTTGCGCTGAACTATTACATCTGTATGAACCCTTCAAAGCTCGTCGATCTGCTAGGAAAATACCTCACGCCGATACTTTTGGCGCTTATTTTGTTACTTTTCGGCGCGGGATTTTTGTTTCCTATCGGAAGTTTCGTAGCTCCTAGCGGCGAGTATGTTGATCATGCCGCAGCAAAAGGCTTCGTAGAGGGTTATCAGACGATGGATGCGCTTGCATCGTTGGCATTTGGAATCATCGTAATTAACGCCATTAAAGCAACCGGCGTTAGCGACGAGAAGCATCTCGTCACCTCCACGGTAAAAGCGGGAATGATGTCGGGCGTCATACTGATGACGATATATTTTATGCTGGGCTATCTGGGCGCGACCTCCGCGGAGCTTTTCAAAGATACGCCGAATATCAACGGAGCGGAGCTTCTGTCGCGAGTAAGCGATCATTATTTCGGAAGAATTGGCGTCGTGATCCTAGGCAGCGCGTTTTTTCTAGCCTGCATCACCACGACGCTGGGTCTTATAAGCTCGGCTAGCGAATACTTCGAGGAGCTTACGAAAGGCAAGATCAAATATAAAACCTGGGCGATCGCTTGGTGCGTGATCGGCTTTGGAGTCGCAAATTTCGGCCTTACGACCATCATCAAAGGCTCCATCCCGGTCCTCGTCGCTATCTATCCGATTTCGATCATGCTGATAATCCTCTCGCTGATCAACCCGTGGATCGATTCAAGCAAGCTGATTTACCGCGCCTGCGTCTATGTCTGCGTCGTAGAGGGCGTCATAAACGGGCTTGATATTTTGGGGATTTCGGTGCCGCTTGTAACGTCGTTTGTGAAGATGATGCCGTTTTATGACTCGATGCTCGGCTGGATCGTGCCTAGCACCTTGACCTTCGCCGTGAGCTACGTGCTGCATCTGATTTTTGAAAAAAGAGACGATAGCTTTTAAATTTAAGAGCTATTTTAAAATTTAGCCGGGCTCTACGGGGCTCGGCGTACTTCTAAATTTTAATTCGCCGCCGAATTTAATCTCCCATATTTTTCCATAGAATTTCGACATATAAAATAAGTCGCCTTCAAAATTTAACCTAAATTTACGCTAGAATTATCAAAATAAAATTTCAAAAGCAAGGGTGTCAAGATGGGCAAGCGAGACGAAGCGCTAAGCTTGGCGCGAGATTTTGAACGCGACGGCTTTAGAGTGTCCAGTTTATATGAGAGGTTTTGGCGGCTGCAAGGGGATGCGGCAGCGTATTTTAAGCTAGCGGACAGCCTGCTGCGCGGGCGGAGGGACGGCCGCACGCTGCTAAAGGACGCTCTGGGCTATGTAGGCAAGGAGGATTTTAAAGCTCTGATCGCCACGGCGGTTGAAATTTTACGCGAGGAGGCGGCAGAGGGGCGCAAAACGAAGCAGGACGAAAGCGCGGCACAGACGGGAAAGAATGCACGCTCGGCGCGGGCAGACGAAAGCGCAGGCGAAAACGCACGGCAACGCGGCAGAGATGAAAAAAGCGCGCGCTGGAAAAACGCCGAAGAGGTCATCGCCATGGCAAGTCTCGAGTTCGCGCCGTTTTTGCACCCGTATCTGGGTGAGCTTTTTAAATTGCAGCCGAGCGAGAGCGCGTATTACGCGGAGTATCCGTGGCGCGGGCTTAGTTACGAGAGCTCACAAATCTGGCGTGAGAAGCTTGCGGATCCGCAGACGAGCGAAGATGAGCGGCAAAAAATTTTTAGCTGCCTGTTGCAAACCCGCGATCCTCGAAACGTGAAATTTGCCTGCGAGTTCGCGCTTGCGGAGGATTTCTTCGATCGTCCGTGCGACCTTCTTGAATATATCGGCTATTGGCTGGAGGCCGTCGGATTTGCCTTTGAGCGGGTTAAATTTGACGCAGACGGCGCAGCTCAAATGGCAGCAAATGAAATTTTAAAAATGGATGCGCTCAAACACGGCGACGCCAAGCAAGCTCAAGCGAGCAAAATCTTAAAGCGGGCGCAGTCGAATATGACTCTGAATTTAACTCAAACGAAGCCAACTCCGATAAATCACAAAAAGCGCCGAACGATGAAATTTGCTTTGGCGGTGAGAAATTCAGGCTCAAAAGATATTGCGGGCAGCGCGTGTATCACATAATCTTTCCGCGCAGTTACTTCGGCGCGCCTTATGCGGCGCATCTAGCGAAGTACCATCCGACCTGGTGGTTTGAGGGCGGCGAGGCGGGATATAGGCTAGGCGGAGTTTTGGACGAGGCGGGCGGCGATGCGCAAAATCCGCTATTTCATCTCATCACGCTTGATCCGCTGCCCCGCGACTTGCCCGTGCGCTCGCTGCCGCGCCTAATCCTCGCCGCGCATGTTAGAGAGATAAACGAGGGCGAGATAGTCTTTTACGAGCACGACGCACAGGGTATGCCGCGACGTATCGGCGAGCGGACGCAAGTCGAATACGTGCAGGACGAGCCGATAAAGGAGTGCGAGGTCGTGCTTGCGCCTACACCCGCGCGCTGGGCGGCTCAGGACTGGGGGATGTCAAACAGCAGGCAAAACCTCGCGCGCATCGGCGGCGAGCCCTCGTGGATACAGGGCGCGCAGGTGCCGCGCTGTCCGATATGCGGCGAAAAGATGGAGTTTTTGATGCAGCTTGACAGCGAGCTTCCAAGCTGCGAGCAAGGCGGTGAGGCAATGTTCGGCAGCGGCGGGATTTTGTACGTGTTTTGGTGCGAGCGGACGCGGGTGAGCGGGTTTTTCATGCAGTGCACGTGAGTAAAAATTTTGTAAAATTCTAAAACGAAAATCGTAAAATTCTAAGTAAAATTTATTCTAAGATAATCGAGCGGCAAAATTTGCCGAGCATTTCGGCGCGTAAAATTTAAGCTTGTTTGGCGAGAATATGTAAATTTACGCAGACACGCAGAGTTTAAGCGTAAATCCCATCCACCAGCGTTTCTACGAACTGATCCGAGTTAAATTCCGCTAAATCCTCCATCCGCTCGCCCACGCCGACGAAAAGTATCGGCAGCTGCAGCTCGCGCGCTATGGCGAAAAGCGCGCCGCCTTTGGGCGTGCCGTCGAGCTTCGTGATGATGATGCCGTCGAGCCTTACGATCTCATTGAACGCCCTAGCTTGCGCGACGCTGTGATTGCCCTGAGTGGCGTCGAGCACGATGATCTTGCGGTGCGGCGCGCCGCTTTTTGCGCGGTCGCAGATGCGCACAATCTTCTCTAGTTCCGCGGCTAAATTTTTCTGATTTTGAAGACGTCCGGCAGTGTCGATCAGGACGCGATCGATGTTTTTGGCACTTGCCGAGCTTACGGTGTCAAACGCCACGGCTGCGGGATCGTGCCCTTGCGCGGTAGCTACGATCGGCAAATTTAGAATTTGCGCCCATTTGCGTAGCTGCTCGACTGCGCCCGCGCGAAAGGTGTCGCATGCGCCTAAAATTACGCTCTGGCCACTATTTTTATATAAATTTGCAAGCTTTGCGATGCTAGTAGTCTTGCCTGCGCCGTTTACGCCTAAAATCAACTCGACGAAGGGTTTTTCATCCGCAGCTCGCGCAATATCGTAATCGAAATAGCCCTTCAAAACGCCCTTGAGATCATCTTTGGAGGCCAGTTTTTTTGCGGGCAGTTTTTCTAAAATTTCCTCCACGAGCTCGTAGCCTACGTCGGCTTCAAGCAGCATCTCTTCTAAAATTTCTTTTGAAATTTTATCTTCGCTTTTCGCGCCTCGCATCGCGCCTATGGTTTTGCTAAGCCCTTTTTTAAAAAATTCGAACATCAGAAAATTTTCTCCAATTCGGTCATTAAAATTTCTTCCGGCATCAGCCCGAAATACTGCGCGCTAAACTCGCCCTTTTCGTCGTATATCGCCATATACGGCACTTCGTTTATGCCGCCTAGCGCCTTTGTAAAAAAGTCCGTCCCTTCGCCGTAAGCGATCGCGTAATTTACTTCGTGTGCGCTTGCATAATTTTTTGCATCGTCTAAATTTGCATCACCGATCATCACGCCGATGATATCAAGCTTGCCGGAGTAGGCTTGTTTGGCGGCATTTAGCGCGCTTACCTGCACGGCGCAGGCGTCGCACCACGGCGTAAAAAATGCAAATAGCGTTACGGTGGAGTTATTATCGATTCGAAAACCCTGCTTTGTCTTTTGCATATTTAAAATTTTGCCGTTACTTAGCTGAAGTGTAAAAGGAGCGGTATAATCGACCTGGATCACGGCTTCGGTTTCGGACTGCGGCTGCGTGGCGTTGGCCTCGGTCGGGGTATCGCTTGATTTTTTATCCTCATCATCGCCGCAACCCGCAAGAAACAAAACAGCCGTAAAAAGCGCTAGAAAAAAACGAAATTTCATAATAAACCTTAAAATTTAATCGCAAGATTATACAAAAACTAGCTAAAATAAGCGTTAAAATTTTATAAAAGGTTTAAGCTATGCAAAAGAATGAATTTAGAGCAATTTGCAAATCGCGTCTAAAATCTCACACCGCGCGAGTGGCTAGATGCGAGCATTACGCACTTTTATGGCGGCTTGAGCGGCTGATAAAATTTTTAAAAGCGCGTAAAATTTTGATATTTTTGCCGATGAGTTACGAGCCGAATGTTTTGATTTTAAGAAAAAAGCTATCAAAAAGCTGCGAATTTTACGTTCCGTTTATGGTGGATATTAGTTTAAAAATGGTAAGATTGCGCCAGCCTTTTAAAATTTCGCGCTTTGGGTTGCGACAGACGCTGCCGCAAAACGGGTATTTTAAAAAGGTCGATCTAGCCGTGGTTCCAGCTATCGGAGTGGATGGCGCAATGGCTAGAATAGGACATGGGAAAGGATTTTACGATATGTTTTTTTCAGGTCTGAAGCTTAAGCCCGCAATCGCGTTCGTGAGTATAAAAGACTGCTTTTGCAGCGAAATTTTATCGCTTGATCACGACGTAAAGGGCGATTTTTACATAACTCCGAACCAAAATTACCTAAAAAGAGGAAAGTATGATAGATATTATAATCGCCTTGTGCGCTCTTGCGGTGGGCGCTGGCATAGGATACTTAGTAGCTAGAAAGATCAATAACGCCAATTACGATTTCTTCGTAGAACAAGCCAAAGCCAAAGCTAAAGCGATAGAATTTGAAGCCGAGGGCATCTTGCGAAATTCTAAAATTTCGGTGCAGGAAGCCGAGTTTGAAGCGAAGAAAAAATATGACGACAAATCAAGCAAACTACAGAAGGAATTTAACGTTAAATTTGACGAGCTCGGCAAAAAGGAGCGCGCACTCCTAACCGAGCAAGAAATTTTAAAAGACAGCAAAAAAGAGCTCGAAAGCGCCAAAAAAGAGGCTAAATTCCTCTACGAAGAGGGCTCGAATTTAAAGAAAAGCTATGAAGAGAAGCTGGCTGAAGCGCTTAAAGTTTTGGAGCGCGTGGCGGGCTTTACGCAGGATGAAGCGCGCGCGCAGGTGCTTAAGAAGGTCGAGGAGCAAAGCCGCACCGACATCGCTCACATCGTGCGAAAATATGAAGAGGAAGCCAAAAAAGAGGCGCGAAAAAAGGCAAATTATATTTTGGCGCAGGCTACGTCGCGCTTTGCGGGCGAATTTGCGGCAGAGCGACTTATCAATGTCGTAAATATCAAAAATGACGAGCTTAAAGGCCGCATCATCGGCAAAGAGGGGCGCAACATAAAGGCGCTTGAGATGACCTTGGGCGTGGACGTCATCATCGACGATACCCCGAATGCGATCATCGTAAGCTCGCACAATCTCTACCGCCGCGCCATCGCCGTTCGCGTCATCGAAACGCTTATCGAAGACGGCAGAATTCAGCCTGCGCGCATCGAGGACATCTACAAAAAAGTAAGCGACGAATTTGAAGCTAGCATCGCCGAAGAGGGCGAAAATATCGTAATGGATCTAGGCCTTAGCAAAATTCACCCCGAAATTTTAAAACTCATCGGCAAGCTTAAATTTCGCGCCAGCTACGGGCAGAACGCCCTTGCGCACAGCCTTGAGGTCGCACATCTTGCGGGCATCATCGCCGCAGAAACGGGCGGAGATCAAAAGCTGGCCAAGCGGGCGGGCTTACTTCACGACATCGGCAAGGCGCTGACTCACGAATACGAGGGCTCGCACGTAGATCTGGGCGCCGAAGTTTGCCGCCGTTATAAAGAGCATCCCGTGGTGATAAATGCCATCTACGCCCACCACGGCCACGAGGAGGCCACCAGCGTAGAAAGCGCCGCAGTCTGTGCCGCAGACGCGCTAAGCGCCGCGCGCCCGGGCGCTAGACGAGAGGTGCTAGAAAGCTATCTAAAACGCGTTAGCGACATCGAAGCGATCGCGATGAGTAAAACCGGCGTCAAGCAAGCCTACGCGATCAACGCAGGTCGCGAGATCCGCGTCATCGCAAACGCCAAGCTTATGAACGACGATGAGGCGGTTTTGGTCGCTAAAGAGATCGCTTCGGAGATCCAAGATAAGGTTCAATTCCCAGGCGAAATTAAGGTTAACGTCATACGCGAGCTTCGCGCGGTCGAGATAGCCAAATAAGGAGTATGAAATGAAAAAATTTATAATCGCTTTATTTTTGCTTTTTAACGCGGCATTTGCCGATGATGAGCTCATCATCAACAGCGCAAGCGCCTATTCGTCGGTAATGCGCACAAACTCGCAGTACAAATATCTAGCGCAGCAAGCCCGCGCGATCGTGATCTTCCCGAGCGTCAAAAAGCTGGGCTTCATCATAGGCGGAATGTACGGCGAGGGGATCATCGTCTACAATAATGACGGCGCGCGCAGCGTAAGCGGCGCAGAGATCAGCAGCGCCAGCATCGGACTTCAGATCGGTTACGAGGATAATTATTTAGTCATTTTCGTGATGAACGACGATGTGATCGAAAAGATGCGAAAATCCCAAATCACGCTCTCGGGCGATGCGACGGCGGTCGCGGGCAATTACAGCGCGGATTCGGGCGCACTGGACGTGTTAAATCAGGATATGTACGTCTTTACGAACAAAGGCGGGCTGTTCGCGGGCGTGAGCCTGGGCGGCTCGGTGCTGGAGACCAAAAATGATCGCGCTTTTGATCCAAATACTGAGGGCTATGCGCTTTTGATGCGAGTAATTGGCGCAGATGAGTAAAATTTAGCTAGAAATGCTAAGGCGCATAGCTTAGCGAAAAATTTTGCTTTATGGGCGTTTTATTAGCGGCTTGGAATTTTGCTCGCGTGATTTCTGCAGAATAATAGACTTAGGTGCGTAATTTTATTGCAATTCGCGGGGTAGGAGGCATTTGAGGATATCGCATAAATCCTGCGTAATTCGCAAGTTGCTTTGAATTCTAAAGAAGTCGAAATTTTGTCGTTAAATTTATAGTCGCAAAATTTTACCGCTAAATTTTGCGGTGATTTTACTTGATGTCTAGAAATTTTATTTTAAAATTTCGCTTAATATTTTGCGGCGAAATTTTGTATTTTGCGGCAGCTGCGCGGAATTTTAAATTTAATGTCGCAGCGAAATCAAGTAGCGTCGTGGGACGTTATAGTGAAATTTTCGCACCGAATTTAAAGCTGCTTTAGTCAAAATTTATAGAATTTTATACGATCTAATGAAAGGATTCGATGGATTCGATGTTTGCAAACCTCCATACGTGGGGGTATCTGATACTGTTTTTATATTCGCTGGGCGGCGGATTTTTGGCGCTTGCGGCGGCGGGCGTGTTAAGCTCGGCCGGCGAGCTCAATATCGTCTTATGCATCGTAATCGCCTGCGTATCGAACTTCATAGGCGATTCTGGGCTATTTTTAGTAAGCCGCTACAATAAAAAAGAGATCATGCCATATCTGCGCAAACAGCGCCGCAACCTCGCTCTGGCACAGATTTTGTTTCGAAAATACGGCGACCGCATCATTTTGATTAAAAAATTTATCTACGGCCTCAAAACCCTCGTACCGATCGCGATCGGTATCACAAAATATTCGTTTTTAAAATTTAGCGTCATCAACGCCGTAAGTTCGCTCATTTGGGCGCTTGTGGTAGGGCTACTGAGCTACTACGCGGGCGATTTCGTGCGCGGGCTCTATGCGCATGTCAAGGACGCGCCGTGGATCGCTCCGCTGGCTCTAGGCGCGATAGTAGCGGCGATCGTGCTCTATTTTCGCTTTGCGACCCGCAAAAGAGGCTAGCGGTGGCAAAAAAGCTGATCCCGCTCGCAATTTTTGCAGTACTTCTTTTAGCGCTAAATTTCATCTCCAATTCGCGCAGTCCTACGACTAAAGATGAGCGGATTTTTACCTCCAAAACCCTGGATGCTGCGTCGCGTAAAAGCGGCGTGCAAAATTCTGCAAGCGGCACCGATCGTAAAATTTCAAGTTCCGAAAATCCTGCAAGCAGCGCCGACGCAAAAGATGAGAGCGGGGCAAGAAGCGCAGACGGCGGAGCAGATCTAGGAGATTTAAAATCTCATCCGCGAGAAAACGAGCCCGCCGCGACAAATCCTAAAAATGAAGCGGACGTCCACAGGCGGCTTAGCGCAGATTATGAAGCTTCGCAATCTCAAAATCTCGCCGCAAATTCTAAAAATCAGCTCGCGGACGAGCCCTGCATAAGCAGGGAGTGTGTGAGCGCTCATATTCGCCGTACGGGCACTTTGCCGCAAAATTTCATCACGAAAAAGCAGGCCGGTGAGCTTGGCTGGCAGGGCGGCGATCTGTGGCGATACGCGCGCGGCAAGAGCATCGGCGGCGATCGCTTCGGCAATTTTGAGCGCAGACTACCTGATAAAAAGGGGCGGATTTGGCGCGAATGCGACATCGAGTATCGCGGCGGCTCGCGCGGCGCAAAGCGGCTGATATTTTCAAACGACGGGCTGATCTTCTACACCGCCGATCATTACGAAAGCTTCGAGCGCGTGCAATGAGTTTAAATTTTAAGACGTGCCGCGCAGCAAAGATCATCATCGACGGTGCAAAGATTAGGCGCAAAGATCAAATTTTCGCGCTGTTTGCCGCAGCGCTGGATTTCAAGCCCGAATACATCGCAAATTTAGACGCGCTTTACGACGCGCTTGGCGAGCGGGGCGGACGGATCTTAGTCGTCATCAAAAGGGGCGGAATTTTAAAACTAAGGCTGGGCAAATTTTATGATATTTTGCTGGATGTTTTGCGCAGCGGCGAGGCAAAAATTTTAATCTTATGAGCTTGTGCGGCAGCCATTTCGCTTTAAAGCTAAATTTTGCCGAGGCAAAGATAGGTTTGTTTCGGTGCAGTTTCGAGAGCGCCGTTAAAATTTACTGAATTTTAGAGCTTATTAAAAGAGGCGATTTTAGAAATTTCGCTCACAAAGCTCACGCGGTCAAATTTAAACTCAAGCCCATACTGCCAATCTTTGCGGCGCAGGTTTTTAAACTCGTAAAGCTTAACCGTCTCCGTTTCAAATTTAATCTTAAGCGCGAGATACCAGCAGCTCCAGATCACGCACGGGCAGCCCAGCAGCACGACATCTCGCTCATCTTGCGTCAAATCGGCTTCAAGCGCGGCGCGCAAAAATAGTTCCTCAAAATCAATCAAGCTCAAATAAGCATAGCTTCCCGCGATGCTGGCCTGCCCGTCCTTTGCGGCAAAGCTTTGCTCGCGCCGCTTAATCAGCTCAAGCAGAGGCTCGCCGTTTATCGCAACGACGACTTCGGTAAGGCTCCGGCCGTCCACCTCGTAATCGTTTAGGTAAAATTTAATGCTATCCATGCGGCAATCTCGCTAAATGATCTGTTTTGCGCCGTATTTACACCGGTCTGCTAAAATTTCAGCGCAGTTTAGCGAATTTGAAGTGAAATTTGGTTGAAAATCAAAAAATTCGCTGCTAAAGCGCAGATCAAGTGGATATTTTGTAGAATTTAGGGATTTAGGGACTTATTTTTTAACGCACTCGAGCTTAAATTCACAAAAAAGCTTAATTTGCATAGATGAAAGAAGCGAAAATAAAAGATTAAATATTATCGCAGATCAAAGAGATCGAAACAAGAGTTAAATTTTACGGATAAAGAAGTCGAAATTAGAATTGAGGGGCTAAATTTAATTCGCTTTTGCGGGCGCTTAAATTTAACCCAGCTGCGGCTACATCATTTCGCCACTTTTGTGCTCGTGCTCGGTGTAGGTTACCGGAATATCCTTCTTGCCTTTGCCCGGCGTATACACTCCCTCTCCACGTTTGAAAAGAAGCTCGATACCTTCGTCGTTCGTAAGCATTATGCCGCTTGCGGAAGCCGCGCGTTTAAGATTATGCTTTTTGCCTTTTTCGTCGGTTAACACGCCCGTTGCGAACATATCGTTCGAGCTAAGGCTGATGCGCTTATCTCCGGTCTCTCCGAGTAGAAATACGATCGTGTGCGCTACAGACTCTTGCTTTTGCTGCGGAGCCGTATCGGCCTTAGGTTGGTTGCATCCGCTTAAAATCGCGATTGCCGCTAATGACGAGAATACAATTCGTCTCATTTTTTCTCCTTTAAAAAAAAGTTCGCGAATTATATAGCCAAAAAGTAAATCCTAGATTTCGCGACTTTTTATTTAATCAAAGATTAACCCAAATTTAGTAAAATTCCAGCTGAAAACATCCCAAATAAGGAGAACCTTATGGCAGTAAAAATCGCAATTAACGGCTTTGGAAGGATCGGTAGGTGCGCGGCTAGAATTGCGCTAAGCAGGGACGATGTGGAGCTTGTGGCGATCAACGATACCGCTAAGCGCGAGCTTACGAGATACCTGCTTCAATACGACACCGTTCACGGCGAATTTCGTAAAAAAGTAGAAATTCTAAGCGACGAATGCATAGCCGTAGACGGCAAAAAGATCCGCGTCTATTCCACCAGAGAGCCTGCGGAGCTTGATTTTGCAGGCGATGGTGCAGAAGCTGTGCTTGAATGTACTGGTGCGTTTTTAACGAGCGAAAAATGCAAGCCGTTCATAGATAACGGTATCGGCGTAGTCGTAATGAGCGCGCCTGCCAAGGATGATACGCCTACTTTCGTAATCGGCGTTAATGAGGGCGCTTATGCAGGACAGCGCATCATCTCAAACGCTAGCTGCACCACTAACGGCCTGGCTCCGATTGCAAAAATTCTAGACGATGAGCTTGGTATCGAAAAGGGTCTTATGACGACGATTCATGCCTATACGCACGGACAGAGCCTAGTCGATGTAAAAGCCAAGGACTTTCGCCGTTCACGCGCCGCAGCTCTTAATATCGCTCCGACCACGACGGGTGCGGCAAAAGCGATTAGTAAGGTACTTCCACAGCTAAGCGGTAAGATGCACGGACAATCGGTGCGCGTGCCGGTGGCTAACGTTTCGATGGTTGATCTAACGGTGCTAACGCGCAAGCAGACGAGTGCTGAGGAGCTAAATGAAATTTTCCGCCGCTATGCCTCTAAAGAGATGAAAGGAATTTTGCTCGTAGACGACGATAGCCGTGTCAGCAGCGATTTTTGTACTTCAGAATACTCCAGCATCGTAGCTAGCGACTGCACGCAGGTAATTGACGGTAATCTTATAAAAGTGATGAGCTGGTATGACAACGAGTGGGGATATAGCGAGCGCCTCATCGATTTAGCCTTATATGCGGCAAAAAGAAGGAAATAAGATGGGCGAAATTCTTTCGATTAAAGATTTGAAATTTAAAGACGGCGCGCGCGTTTTTATCAGGTGTGATTTTAATGTGCCGATGGATGAGTTTTGCAATATTACGGACGATCGCCGCATCCGTTCGTCTATTCCTACGATTAAATATTGCTTAGACGAGGGCTGCGCGGTAATTTTAGCCAGCCACTTAGGACGCCCGAAAAACGGATACGAAGAAAGACTTAGCCTAAAGCCTGTGGTAAAGAGGCTATCTAGGCTTTTGGAACGCGAGATAAAATTTGTCTCTGATGTCGCGGGCGAGGAAGCTGGAGCTGCGGTAAATTCGCTTAAAAAGGGCGAAGTGCTTCTGCTGGATAATCTGCGCTTCGAAAAGGGCGAGAGCAAAAATGACGAAGCATTAGCTAAGAGGCTCGCAAGCTACGCGGAATTTTATATCAACGACGCTTTTGGCGTATGCCACCGCGCGCATGCTTCGGTAGAGGCGATTACGAAATTCTACGATGAGGCACACAAAGCGGCGGGATTTTTGCTGCTAAAAGAGATAAAATTTGCTAAAGACCTTATTAAAGATCCTGCGCGTCCTTTCGTAGCCGTAACGGGTGGCAGCAAAGTAAGCGGCAAGCTTCAGGCGCTTAAAAATTTACTTCCTAAAGTCGATAAGCTCATCATCGGAGGTGGCATGGCGTTTACATTTTTAAAAGCCGTCGGATATGACATCGGCAAATCTTTGCTCGAAGAGGATCTAATCGAGGAAGCAAAAAATATTCTCCGCAATGCTCGCGAGCTTGGGGTTAAAATTTATATCCCCGTCGATGCCGTCGCAGCTCCGCAATGCTCGCAAGATGCCGTTACAAAAAAGGTTACCGTTCAAGAAATTCCAAGCGATTGGATGGGGCTAGATATCGGGCCTGCGACCGTAGCGCTTTTTAAAGAAGCCCTAGACGATGCACAAACGATCTGGTGGAACGGACCGATGGGAGTTTTTGAGATCGATAAATTCGCTCGCGGCAGCCTACATATATCGCACGCGATCGCAGATAGCGACGCCACAACCGTAGTGGGCGGCGGCGATACTGCAGATGTCGTCGAACGCGCGGGCAACGCCGACGATATGACTTTTATTTCTACCGGAGGCGGCGCGAGCTTAGAACTCATCGAAGGCAAGGAGCTGCCGGGCGTGCGAGTGCTTACTGCTAAAACGGAGCTGCGATGATACTGGCGGCGAATCTTAAATGCAACCATACTCGCGCTAGCTTTGAGCGGTACGCTAAAGCTTTAGAGGAAGGCTTAGCGGGCGGAATTTCGCGCGAAGATGAAATTTTGGTTTTTCCTCCTGCTAGCGCATTTTGCGCGAAGGTAAAAAATTTCACCCAAGGCGCGCAGAATTTCTATCCTGCCGCGCACGGCAGCTTTACGGGCGAGATCGGCGGCGATATGCTAGCGGAATTCGACATCAAAACAGTTCTTATTGGGCATAGTGAGCGGCGCGCCATTTTGGGCGAGAGCGCGGAGCTGATAAAAGAAAAATTCGGTTTTGCCGCAGCGCAGGGCTGGCGCATCGTCTTTTGCGTCGGCGAGGACGAGGCGGCATTCGCGCAAGATCGCAGCGAGGATTTCGTAGCGGCGCAGCTTGAGGGTATCGATCTGAAATACCGAAATTTAGTACTAGCCTACGAGCCTGTCTGGGCGATCGGCACGGGCAGAAGCGCGCAGTGCGAGCAGATCGAAAGAATGCTGAAGTTTTTAGGCACCAAAAGCTCAGCACCTCTACTTTACGGAGGCAGCGTAAATGCTGAAAATATCGCAAAAATTTGCGCGATAAGAGGTTGCGACGGGGTGTTAGTGGGCACAGCAAGCTGGGACGCCTCGAAATTTTTGGAACTTATACGCGTTGTCTCGCATCGCTATACTTCGTTGCCTTAAAATTTTGCTCGGTCATTAGCTAATAGGGTAACTCCCGTCGCAAAATTTTAAGTCGCCTAGTCTAGCTTCGCGATACTGTCGCTATCGAATTGCGTTTAAAATTTGACATTTCGCGAGATTTTGCGAATTTTAATTTGTAGAATTTTAAGTCAAATTGCGCAGGATTTTAAGATGGATTTGAATGTTGTTGCAGATTTTGCGACCAAGACTAGGCGTGTAGCCTGTCGCAGGGAGCAAAATCAAAACTCATTCAAAGACGCTTAAAAGCCAAGTAAATTTTAAAGGAGAAATAATGATTTTAAAAGGAAAAAAGGGCCTCATCGTCGGCGTCGCTAACGCCAAATCTATCGCTTACGGCATCGCCGAAGCTTGCCACGCACAGGGTGCGCAGATGGCGTTTACCTACCTAAACGACGCGCTGAAAAAACGCGTAGAGCCGATCGCAGAGGAGTTTGGGAGCAAATTTGTCTATGAGCTTGATGTAAACAACCCTGCCCACTTGGACGGTCTTGCGGATCGTATTAAAGCGGATCTTGGCGAGATAGATTTTGTCGTGCATGCCGTGGCCTATGCGCCAAAAGAAGCTCTTGAGGGCGAGTTTGTAAACACGAGCAAAGAAGCCTTTGACATCGCGATGTGCACAAGCGTGTATTCGCTACTAAGCCTCACGCGTGCGGTGCTGCCGGTGCTAAAAGAGGGCGGCTCGGTGCTCACGCTAACTTATCTTGGCGGACCGAAATTCGTGCCTCACTACAATGTTATGGGTGTCGCAAAAGCGGCTCTTGAAAGCTCAGTGCGCTACCTAGCACACGACCTTGGCGCTAGGAATATCCGCGTAAACGCTATCAGCGCGGGCCCGATCAAAACGCTTGCTGCAAGCGGAATCGGCGACTTTAGGATGATTTTACGCTACAACGAGATCAACGCGCCGCTAAAACGCAACGTCACGACTCAAGACGTAGGCAAAAGCGCGATGTATCTACTTAGCGACCTTGCTAGCGGCGTGACAGGCGAAGTTCACTACGTCGACTGCGGCTACAACATCATGGGTATGGGCGACGTGGCTACCGACGCCGAGGGTAAGACGATCCTTGCGTGGGATACGGCCAAGGCCGAATAAGCGGCGTGCAAAAGGGAAAATTTGACATGCACGGTGTATTACGAGGCTAGGCACAAAACTATAGCAGAAAGCGGCGTAGAGGGTATCGCCGCCGTTTTGCGAGGTGATGACGAGGCCGAAAAGGCCTCGCTTCTGTTGTGTTTAGATTATTACCTTGATCCCTATTACGGCTGCACGCTGGCGCATGAGAGCGAAATTTTCGCCCTTTTGCAGGAGCTGCTTCTTACCGAGCGCTCGCAAGCTATCAGAGACGATATTTTGCAGCTTCTGGGCGATTACTGCGGCGGTTTTAGCGTGCTGCGAAGTAGGATTTGCGAGGCGTCCGGCGAGCTTTTGCCGGGTATCAAGCGCTTGATCGAAAGATAAATTTAACGACCGGCGCGCTTTTGCGCACGGTAATTGCGTCGCGGCGAGCGGTAGTGAAATTTGCCGCGCCTTCGCATACGCCCCTTTTTGTTGCGAAAATGCGGCAGCGTAAAATTTTAAGGTTGGAAGCGGCGATGAAAACCTCGGATGAGCGAGGAGTTCTATTAGGCGCGTACCTAAAAACGGCATGAAGATAGAGGATTATTTCAGAGCCGTTTTTGAAAAAAGCGGTAAAAGCCGTTAGGAAGGAGCTTAATGAAAAAGGATTATATCTGCGTATTTGACTGCGAGACGATCCCAGACGTAGCGGCGCTGGTGCGGGTGCTGGATGAGGACGCGATCGCGGACTGCTTTGAGCCTTTCGATAAAAAAAGCTTCGCAAAGCTTCTTGACGCGCAGCTCTCGCAAAAGATCGGCGGCGAGAAGCAAAGTGCGCCTTTAAATTTTGCTGTAAATTCGGCGGAGCAGAATTTTAAAATAGAAAATTCCGAGCAAAATTCCGCGCCTCAAAATTTTACGCAACAAGATGCTGCGCTTCAAAACTTTGCGAGTGAAAATTCCGCTGAAAATCTCGCTGAACAAAATTTTATAGTGCAGAATTTGAAGGAAAATTCCAAAGCACGAAATTCCGAGCAAAATTCTGCATCGAATTCCACAGAGCAAAATTTCGCATCGCAAAATACGGCGTCTAAAAATTCCGCGTCGTTAAATTTAACCTACGACGATATCGCGCCTCAAAGCTCCGCGGCACAGAGCGTCGCGGTAGAAAATTCCGCGCTCCGAAGCCCTGTGCCTCAGAATTTCGCGGCGGAAAGCTCTACGCCTCAAAGCTCCGCATCCCAAAGCTTAAAGAGCGAAAATCTCGCTTCAAATTCTGCGCAAGATCCCGCGTTAAACGCGCTAAATTTTAAAATTTACGGCGAGCAATTGATCTTTAACGCGGATAAAAGCAAAATTTTAAACCACAAATTGCTCTCGCTTAGGGCGATGGAGATTTTCAAAGAAAAAACCGGCAGCGAATTCCTGCCCGTCTGCTTCCATCGCGTCGTTAGCATTAGCGCCGTGATGGCGGACGGATTCGGCAGGTTTTTGCGCGTCTCGACGCTTGAGGGCGAGAACGAGCGCGATAAGATCGCAAAATTCCTAGCCTTCATCGAGGATTTTAATCCGCGGCTAGTGAGCTTCAACGGGCGCGGGTTCGATCTGCCGATGATTATGGCGCGCGCGATGTGCTATGATCTAAGCGCCGCGGCGTATTTTGAGACGAACGATCGCGATAACAACAAGAGCAAATGGGAGAACTACCGCAGCCGTTACGACGGGCGGTTTCATCTGGATCTGCTCGATCACATCAGCGATTTTGGCGCCGTTCGTGGGCTCAAGCTCGATCATATCTGCGCTAGCGTGGGCTTGCCGGGCAAATACGACGTACACGGCGATCAGGTCCTGCAGCTGTATTACGCGGGCGAGCAGACCAAGATCGACGAGTACTGCAGATCCGACGTGCTCAACACCTACTGGCTATTTTTGAAATACGAGCTTTTGCGCGGCAAGATCACCAAGGATGATTATCTAAATTACATCGCGGTGATGGGCGAATTTTTGCAAAAAGAGTGCGCGCAAATGAGCTATACGCCCGTTTTTTGCGACTTTATAGAAAAGGAGCTAGCGGCATATGCGAAGTGAAATTTTTAAAATTTTAAAAGGCGCGGTTTTTTGCGCGCTGTTTTTGGCCTGCGGCGCGGTCGCGGACGAGGCTAAATTTAAACCGATGCTGCTTAAAGAGTACGTCCCCGGCATGAATATCACGGGCTGGGTGATCAGCGAGAAGCTAGACGGCGTGCGCGCGATCTGGGACGGCAAAAATCTGCGCTCCAGACGCGGCAAGATCATAAACGCCCCCGAGGGCTGGAGCGCGGGCTTTCCGCCGTTTTTCGTGGACGGCGAGCTATACACGGCGCGCGGGGAGTTTGAGCAGCTCGTATCGATAGTATCTTCTAGCGTGCCCGATGAGCGCTGGAGCAGGGTGAAATTTTACGCCTTCGATCTACCGAAGGAGCAAAAAAATTTAAGCGCGAAGATGGAAATTTTAAGAAATTTTATCGCCTCAAGCGGCACGCAAAATTTACTGATCGTGCAGCAAACTCCGGTAAGCACGCACGCCGACGTGCAGGCGTATTTTGATCGCGTCATCGCCTCTGGCGGCGAGGGCGTCGTGCTGCGCGATCCAAACGCGCTTTATGAGAGCGGGCGCAGCGATAAAATTTTAAAATACAAAAAGACGCACGATAGTGATTGCAAGGTCGTAAAAATCAACCCGGGCTACGGCAAAAACGAGGGCAAGATGGGCTCGCTTAGCTGCGTGGATCTACGTAGCGGAGCGAAATTTAAAGTAGGCACGGGCTTTAGCGACGAAATGCGGGAAAATCCGCCTAAGGTGGGCACGATCATCACCTATCAATACCAAAACCTAACCCGCGAGAAAAAGCCGCGCTTCCCCGTATTTTTGCGCGTGCGACCAGCGATTTAATCTAAGGGGCTATAATCGCGTATTTTGATAAATTTGATCCGAAGGAGAATAGATGAAAATTTTAATCACCGGCGGCGCGGGATACATCGGCAGCCACGTCGCAAAGGCGCTTTTAGAAGCGAACCGCCACGACGTCGTCATACTGGATAATCTTTGCAAAGGCTCGATGCGAGCGATCGAGGCGCTTCGCAAGATAGGCGAGTTTGAGTTCGTACAGGAAAGCCTAGAAAACATCCCTGCGATCGAGAAGCTTTTTAAGCGCGAGAAGTTTGACGCGATCATTCACTTTGCGGCGTTTATCGAAGTTTTTGAAAGCACGCAAAATCCGCTAAAATACTATCTAAACAACACCGCCAATGCGATGAATTTGATCGCGCTTGCGAACAAATACGGCGTGAAAGACTTTATCTTTAGCTCCACGGCAGCGACCTACGGCGAGCCCGACATCCCGCAAGTAAGCGAGGAAACTCCGCAAAATCCGATCAATCCGTACGGCAGAAGCAAGCTGATGGTCGAGTGGGTGCTAAAAGATACGGCGGCGGCAAATCCAAATTTTAAATATGGAATTTTGCGCTACTTCAACGTCGCAGGAGCCGCAAGCGACGGCACGATCGGGCAAAACTACCCGAACGCGACGCATCTTATCAAGGTTGCAACCCAAACTATTGTCGGTAAGCGCGATAAGATGAGTATTTTTGGCGATGATTACGACACCAAGGACGGTACCTGCATACGCGACTACATCCACGTAGAGGACCTCGCAAGCGCGCATCTGGCGGTACTTGATTATCTGCAAAGCGGTGATAGTGCGGTCTTTAACGTAGGATATGGCACGGGCTTTAGCGTAAAAGAGGTCGTTAATGAAGCTAAAAAAGTAAGCGGCGTGGATTTTAAAGTGCAGATCGCTCCGCGCAGAGCCGGCGATCCTGCCTGCCTCATCTCAAACGCGGATAAAATTCGCACCAAAACTTCGTGGCATCCCGAGCACGAGAGCTTAGATGAGATCATCCTAAGCGCGCTTAATTGGGAAAAGAAGCTCTAGGTTCTAGCGTGAAAGTGCGATTTGAAATTTTAAAATTTTACTCCGCCGCGTTTAATAGCGGCGAGCAAAAGGAAGCCTTGTTTGCTTAAAATTCTAAACGCCCCCGAAGCCGCGCAGCGCAAGCTCGGCGTCGTGCTATCGTATGTGAATATCTTTGTTTCTACGATACTTACTTTGGTTTATACGCCGTTTTTTCTGCGGGCGCTGGGGCAGAGCGAGTTTGGGCTATATTCTTTATCAAGCAGCGTTATCGGCTATTTGGCGATTTTGGATTTAGGCTTTGGCAACGCTGTGACGGTCTATACCGCCAAATACGCCTCAAGTGGCGAAGTGGAGCGCATGCATAAGCTGCACGGCACGATTTTTAGCGTGTATTTGGTAATGAGCGCGGTGGTCGTGCTTGCAGGAGCTGCGCTGCTAGCCAATCTGCACGCGATTTTTGGCGCTAAGCTAAGCACTAGCGAGATGGGCGAAATTCGCATTATGCTAATGCTGCTAACTGCGAATTTAGCGATTAGTTTTCCTTTTAGCATCTATTCGTCGATCCTTACAGCGCATGAGAATTTCGTATTTATCAAACTAGTTGGGATCTTTCGCACGATCGCTCTGCCGCTAGCTGCGGTGCCTGCGCTACTTTTGGGCTATAAGGCTATCGCGATCGTAATCATCGCTACGGTGGTAAATTTAATCTGCGTCGCGGCAGATTTCATCTACTGCAAGCGCAAAGTCTCGCCCGTGATAAGCGTGCGAAATTTCGACGCCTCCACGCTTAAGCAAATTTTTGGCTACTCGTTTTTTATATTTTTAGGCATCGTAGTCGATCAAGTAAACTGGAATGTCGATAATTTTATCTTAGGCGCTGTAGCAGGCGCTACGGCGGTCTCCACGTATGCCGTAGCAAGCACGATAAATGCCACTTTCGTCACGCTTTCGCTCACCATTAGCGGTGTGATGCTTCCTAAAATCGCCAAAATGGTCTCTGCCAACTCCACCGATTCCGAGCTTAGCGCGGAATTTATCAAAATAGGCAGGCTGCAATTTTACGTGATATTTTTTATCGCGTCGCTTTTGGTGATTTTTGGACGGGAGTTTATCGTGCTATGGGCTGGCGCAAATTATGAAATTTCATACGCAATCGCGCTTATTTTGGTGCTTCCAGTAAGCGTGCCGTTGATTCAAAATTTAGGCTTAGCCGTGCTTCAGGCAAAAAACAAAGTCAAATTTCGCTCAATCGCTGCGTTTTGCGTCACGCTAGTAAACATCGCTATTTCTATCCCGCTAGCTAAGGCTTACGGTGGCGTGGGCGCTGCGTGCGGCACGGCTTTTGCGATCACCTTGCTAAATATCTGCGTGATGAATATCTACTATGCTCGTGTAATCGGACTTGACATCGCTAAATTTTGGCGAAATATCGGCGCGATGGTAGTAAAATTTGCTCCCGCAATCGCAGCAAGCCTAGTGATAAATTACGCACTAGGCTTGCATGGAGTGAGCTTTTTGTTAATTTGCGGCGGGCTTTATTCGGCTATGTTTGTGCTAAGCGCATATTTTTGGGCGATGAATGACTACGAACGCGCGATTTCTGGTGGCATTGCAGCTAAGATAAGGAGGCGGGCTTGAGCTTCAATGTAATTAGCGAAGTGGTTACGAAAGGCCGCTGTATCGGCTGCGGCGTCTGCGCGAGTAGCTGCCCTTTTAGCGTACTAAAAATGCGGCTTGGAGGCAATGGATTTTACGCGCCCGAGGAGGGCGAAGGGTGCCGCGACAAATGTGATATTTGTCTAAAAGTCTGCCCGTTTTACGAAAAAGATACGCTTGAAAATGAGCTAAATTCTAAATCATACTCAGAGTTGGAAAGCTTTAGCCCAGATTTTGGCAGGTTTTTAGCCACTTATAAATTCTACAAAAAAGATGAAGCGCAGCGCTTAAGCAGTGCAAGCGGCGGCGCGGGAGATTATATTTTTCGCGAGCTTTTTGCGCGCGGGCTCATTGATTACGCGATTTGTGCTGTGCCTGCGGACGAGGGGGATTTTATAGCCCCAAATTCCAAGCGTGATTTTTCTGCCTGCAATAATTTAGCGCAGCCGCAGAATTTGCAAAATTCCGCAACTAAAAATTCCGAGCAGAATTCTGCAATTCCGAATTTAACGCAGAATTTGGCGGACGATGATTCTATAAATTTTACGAGTGCACAAAATTCCTTTTGCGAAAATTTTACGCAGAATTCTATGCAGAATTTTACAAATGAAAATTTCGCACAGAATTCTAAAGCTTCTTGTAAAAATTCCGTATCAACGCAGAATTTTACCTGCGAGAATTCTAAAAACACGCGAAATTATGCGGGCGAAAATTCCGTGCCGCTATTTAAATTTAGCGTGATAAAAAATGCTGGTGAGCTTACTCGTGCTCGCTCGTCCGCTTACTATCCGCTCACGCTTGAAGCAGTGCTAAAAGAGATGTCGCGCCACGAGGGCAGATACGCGATCAGCGCGCTGCCGTGCTTTGCTAAGGCCTTAAGGCTTGCTGCGAGTAAAAATCCGCGCCTTAAATCCCGCATAAGCTTTATTATTGGGCTGGTTTGCGGACAGGGCAAGGGTGCTGGTTTTACGCATAAGCTGGCAGATCTTGCGTTTAAAGAGAGTAAGCAGCTCGCGGCGGTTAATTACAGATATAAAATCGCGGGCAAAAGTGCGATGAGCTTTGGCTTTAAATTCCGCGCTGCAGACGGCAGTGAGGCGATAGACGATCGCAGTAGTAGCGCCTTTGCATACTGGAGCTCGCGCGCTTTTACGCCGCTTGCGTGCAACTCCTGCACCGACGTTTTTGCTAAATGCGCCGACGTCGTACTGATGGATGCGTGGCTGCAAAGCGAAATGAGCGAGTGGCGCGGCACGTCGCTCGTAATTACGCGCACAGCTCAGATCGACGCGCTGTTTTCGCAGCCTACGAAGCAGGCACGCGAGGCGATTTTTTGCGAGCGGATATCCGCAGCAGAGGTGCAGCGCTCGCAGCAAAGCCAGGTGGAGTGCAAAAACGAAATTTTCTATGGCGCGAAAAACCCGCTTAGACGCTACATCTTGCGCCAGAAGCTTCAGATCCAGCGATATAGCGCTACGCATTTTGATTGTGATGATTTCATCTCTGCTAGGCTTAAAAAAATTGCCGCTGCGAATAAAGTGCTAGCGCTTTTGGCGCTACCAAAGATCGCGGCATATAAAATTTATAGGAAGTTTGCATGAAGATCGGGATTTTTACCCTGCCGCTAGTAAATAATTACGGCGGAATTTTACAAGCTTATGCGCTAAGCCGCGTGCTAGTGGGGCTTGGGCATGAGCCACGTCTCATAAACTTGCACCTGCAAAGAAGCAAACTATCGATTGCGTATCTTAAATTTTTAGTGGCGCGCACGCTAAAAAAGGAGCTTTGCGGCGCGAAATTTAATCCCTCTTACGAGCGCGATACTAGCGAGTTTGTATCGGAAAATATCCCTTTAACCGCGCCTGTTTGCACGCCTGCGGATTTAAAGGCGCTGTGCGAGAAAGAACGCTTTGAAACGGTGATTTTAGGAAGCGATCAGGTTTTTCGCCCTAGCTATTTTGCGGATTTTGCAGATTGCTTTAGCCTTGGATTTTTGCCGCCTAACTGCACGCGGATCGCCTATGCTGCAAGCTTTGGCGGAGATAGACTCTGTGGACTTAAAAACCCCGCGGATTTAAAAGCTCACACTGCAAATTTGGCTAAATTTAAAGCTATTTCGGTGCGCGAGTGCGACGGCGTAAGGCTTGCACGCGAATGCTTTGGCGTAGATGCGCACTGGGTGCTAGATCCTACGCTTTTGGCTAACAAAGAGATTTACGATAAATTTTTAAGCTATGCGCCCAAGCACAAGGGTTTTGCCTATATCCTAGATCCATCGCCTCGCTCAGAAGCGGCGATAGAGCTACTAAAGAAGCAAAGCGGACTAGAGATAGATGAGGTAAATGACCGCGGCAACCGCATCGGCATAAAAGCGTGGCTAAGCGCTATTACGGACGCGGAGTTTGTGCTAACCGACTCATTTCACGGCTGCGTATTTTCCATAATCTTTAATAAGCCGTTTTTTGTGCTCGTCAATGCTAGTCGCGGTGCGTCGCGCTTTAGCTCGCTTTTGGGCTCCTTCGGGCTTGAAGATAGAGCTTTGCAAGATCCCAAAGACGCGCGTTTGAACGCGACTATCGATTGGGATGGCGTAAATGAGGCGTTGCGCCGTAAAAGAGAGGATTCGATGAAATTTTTAAAAATAAGTTTAGGCTCATAAAATGAAAATAGCTATGGTAATTTCTGCTTTAGGCAAGGGCGGTGCCGAGCGTGTGCTAAGCGTGCTGGCAAATTTTTTCTGCCGCGAGAATGAAGTCTGCGTGATAAAATTTGACGCAGACGAGCCGTTTTACGCGCTAGATCCTAAGATCGAGCTTATTAGCTTGGATTTAGGAGTAGGCGATTTAGGAGTATTTGGCAATATAAAAAAGCGCTACGATAAAATTTTAGCCTTGCACAGGCTTCTAAAAAATCGTAAATTTGACGTAGTAATCTCGTTTTTAGATAATACCAATGTCCTTACGCTTATCGCAAATCTTGGAGTTGGGCAGAAAATCATCGTCTCCGAACACACCAATCATCGCTTTTTAAAAAGTCCGATCTGGCGAGCGCTCAAGCGGATCTTTTATCCGCGAGCTGCAGGTCTTAGTGTGCTTAGTAAATTCGATCTGGATCATTACACATATGTGCAAAATCGAGTGATTATGCCTAATCCGATGTTTGAGATCAGCCATGCTAAAGAGGCCCGCCCGCCTAAAGAAAATATCATCCTAGCAGCCGGCCGGCTCAATGTCTATAAGGGCTTTGATGTCCTTCTTAAGGCGCTTGCGCTTATAGATTTCAATCTTTTAAAAGAGTGGAAGGTGGTGATCGCAGGCGACGGAGAGGAGCGAAAGAGCCTTGAGAGTCTAGCTGCGAAGCTGCGCTTAAATGTGCAGTTCATCGGCTTTGTACGCGATATCGAGAGCTTATATGAACGCGCTAAAATCGTAGTCGTAACCTCCAAGATGGAGGGCTTTTGTAATATTTTGATGGAGAGTATATTTTTCGGCACCGCTAGAATTTCTACAGATTGCATCGCAGGTCCTAGCGAGCTTATAAGCGACGGCATAGATGGGTTTTTGTGCCCGGTGGGCGATAGCGCAAGTATCGCTAAAAAGCTTGAAATTCTAATGAGCGACGAAAAGCTGCGCGAGCGGCTCGTGCAAAACGCCTCCAAGCGCGAGGAGAGCTTTAAAATTGAAACGATCGGGCGACGCTGGCTGGATTTCATAGCCGCTACGATAAAAAGGGAGGAATAATGAGCGAAAATCCCCTAATCTCGGTCATCATCCCCGTTTATAATGTCAAAGAATTCCTGCGCGCTTGCGTGGAGCGTATCACGGCGCAGACCTATACGAATTTAGAAATTTTACTCGTAGATGATGGCTCAAATGATGGCAGCGAGGCGATTTGCGACGAATACGCTGCGCGTGATCCTCGTGTGCGCGTGCTGCATAAACCAAACGGCGGGCAGGCTAGTGCACGAAACGCCGCTTTAGATGTCGCTCGCGGGGAGTTTATCAGTTTCGTAGATAGCGACGATTTGATAAGTCTTGATTTGATTGAGACGCTTTTTCGTCTAACGCAGAAATTTTGCACCAAAATAGCTATGTGCGGCTACGCAGCATTTAGCGACGAGAGCGAAATAAATAATTTCAAGGCGGCTTTAAATTCTAAAGAAAATCAAAATTCTAAAGAGGTTAGCGATTTAGGAGGAGCTGCAAATTCGAATGCCAACGCAGGCGAATACAAAATATCGCCGCAAGAGCTTTTTAGACGCAGCTGCACGCAGGATCCGTATTTTAGCACCGCGGTTTGGCGCGCGCTGTTTGCTCGCGAAATTTTCACTGCTTTGCGCTTTCCTATGGGGCAGATCTATGAGGATGTGGCGATATTTTTTGATATTTTTAACGCTTCTATTACGGCGTGCACGGATGAAATTTTATATTTTTACCGCGTAAGGGCGGGCTCGACCGTAAACTCATTTGCGCGCAGGCATCTTGCGGTCATCGCTGCGGTGCGCCGCTATACTGAGGCGATCGCTGCGAATTATCCGAGCTTGGCGCGTGAGGCTAATTTCACTCGCTGCGAATCCGCGCTGAATACGGCGTTTTTAATTATCAAATCGAGCTTTGATCCTGCAGGCTTGGATGGAGATGCAACTTCTCCTTCCGAGGCTAATACGTGCAGCTTGGCAAACGAGGCGGATTTGCATGGCGCTGATAGTTTATCTTGCGCATGCAGTAAAAATTCTGCATTTAAAAATTCCTCTGAGCAAAATTATATGCGAAATTCCGAACAAAATTCTGCGTCGCAAAGAAAGATCGCAGATCCCCGCTCGCCTTTAAGCGCTGCAGAAGCTGCGGATCAGATCCGCTCACTGCACGCTTTGGTGCGCGAGCGGCTGGATTTTAGATTTTTCGCGGCGCATGCAAGCCGCACGCAGACGCTAATGATGGTCTTATTTTACGCTAGCCCCGCGCTTTTGCGGCTATTTTATAAAATTTATCGGAAGTTAAAATGAAAATTTTATTCGTCATAGCAGCTCTTAGAAACGGCGGCGCAGAGCGCGTGCTTCAGGTCTTGGCGAACCATTTTGCGCGCGCAAACGACGTTACGATCGCGATTTTGGAAAACGACGAGGGCAGGTATAAATTTAGCGAAAAGATAAAATTTTTGCATCTGGACGTTTATAAAAACGGCGGCAGGTTCGATAAATACAGAATTTTGCGCGAGTGTTTCAAGCGCGAGCGCCCAAGCGTCATCATCAGCTTTATGGACTGGACGAACGTAGCGTGCGTGATCGCAAGCTTCGGGCTAGGCATCCCGCTCATCGCGACCGAGCACAACGCGCACGATTATCTGCGAAGCGGGCTTTTTAGCCGCGTGCGCGATCTGTGCTATAAAAAAGCAGACGCGCTTACGGTGCTTACGCGCTCGGACTTTGAGTACTATTCGCGATTTGTCAAAAACTGCTTCGTCGTGCATAACCCCTTTTTCGGCGAGATCTGCGACGCAAAAAGCGCCAAGCGAAACGTGATCTTAAGCGTCGGTAGGCTCGAGCCCGTAAAGGGGTATGAAATTTACTTTGACGCGCTAAGCAGGATCGATAAAAGCCTGCTTGCGAAGTGGGAAATTTTAATCGCGGGCGACGGCTCGCTGCGCGAAAGCTTGCGCGAGTTGGCGGCGCGGCTTGGGCTTGAAGTGCGATTTTTAGGGCACAAGCAGAACGTGAGCGAGCTGTATAAAAAAGCCAAAATTTTTGTGCTAAGCTCGCTTAATGAAGGGCTTTCGAACGTGCTGATCGAGTCTGCATTTTACGGCTGCGCACGGCTTAGCAGCGACACTGCGGGCGCAAAAGAGCTCATAAAGGACGGCTTTAGCGGCATTTTATTTAAACGCGGCGATGCGAATGAACTTGCGAGTAAGCTCGAAAATTTGATGCGCGATGAGGCGCTGCAAAAGCGGCTCGTGCAAAATGCAAATGAAAATTTAGACGATTTTTCGCAGGAGCGCATAGTCGAGCTTTGGCAGGGCTTGATAGATCGATTCGCACGCAAATAGTAGCCGCTTATCGATGCCCTAGCAGCGCGCAGGGATTAAATTTAAACTTCGGTGTGCTAAGATAGGCTCTTGCGCCCAAGCGTAGCAGCGCGTTTAAATTTACAAAGCGCATCGCGCGATGAAATTTAGCCGCTTAGAACAGCGCAAAATACGCTAAATTTAAACGGAGTGTGCGGCGTATGCTCGCATAAAAAGCGGAACTAAAGCTTAAATTTAGGGCGCGGCAGCGATATTTAAAAGGTAAAGGGATGAAGAAATTAAGCGTTTTTATATATTCGATGGCAGGAGGCGGCGCCGAGCGCGTCGTAAGCAACCTCCTAGGCGAGCTTACGGCACGCTACGAGGTGCATCTGGTGCTGATGAACGAGAGGATTTTTTATGAAATTCCAAGCGGCGTGCAGATCCATTTCATCGAAAAATCAGCCCCTTTTGAAAACGGGCTGCTGAAGCTTGCAAAGCTGCCGTTTTTGGCGCTGCGATACAAAAAACTATGCGAGCGCCTAGGTATCGACATCCACTTCGTTTGGATGAACCGCCCGTGTTACGTGGCGGCGCTGGCGCGAGTTTACGGATTGGGCGGAACGATGATTTTTAACGAATGCTCGACGCCGTCGGTGCTGTATAAAGATGCGAGCTTCAAATCCAAAATTTCAAAGCTTCTGCTTCGCAAGCTCTATCCGAAGGCTGATTTTATCTTTCCAAACTCGCTTGGAAATCTGCGCGATCTGGCGGATAATTTTGGGATTGATGAGCGCAAGATGAGCGTGCTGTATAACGCGATCGATCTTGATGAGATCGGCCGTAAAGCTAGCGAACCTATCGCGCAGGAGCGACCGTTTTTCTTAAGCGTCGGCAGGCTCGATGCGGGCAAAAACCACGCGCTTTTGATCCGCGCGTATGCGAATTTAAAAAATAACGACAAAGACCTGCTGATCTTGGGCGACGGCGTGCTGCGAGCCAAGCTTGAGGCTCTGATAGAGGAGCTGGGCTTAAGCGGCCGCGTGAAGCTGTTGGGCTTTGACGCAAACCCGTATAAATATATGGCTAGATGCTACGCTTTTGTTTTCGTAAGCCTTTTTGAGGGCTTTTCAAACGCGCTTATTGAAGCGCTTGCATGCGGCAAGCTCGTGATTTCAAGCGATCATCAAAGCGGCGCGCGCGAGCTTATGGGGCAGAGCGAATGGGGCGTGCTGGTGGGCGTGAACGATCTAGAAAGCACCCAAGCGGCGATGCAAAAAGCGCTGGATGATGAAAATTATGTAAAATTTTATGAGAAAAAGGCTAAAATTAGAGCCTCGTTTTTCGATAAAAAACGGATAGCAAGCGAGCTGATCGCAAAAATAGAACAAATCGACGAAGGAAAATAGGCGTGGGTGAAGAAAAAAAGGCTTTTAGCGTCAGAGAGATCGACGAAGGATCGGACGATCAAAAAGGCGCGCAATCAATGGGTGCGGACAAAGCTGCCTTAAGCGAAAATTTCGCTAGTGAGGGAAATTTTGACGGTTTAGGTAAAGGGATAATGAGAGTAATCAGAGATATGGGACTAAAAGAACCTTATGTAGCTATCAGTGATATAGATTATTCAAATTTACCTAATGATATAAGTGCATTTTTCTATA
>ERZ773042.134-NODE-134-length-56744-cov-34.827286_pt1 | contig 56744 bp, 42 predicted proteins | sample MGYA00511664_ERZ773042 | MGnify/ENA primary metagenome ERZ773042 (study PRJEB29015, sample SAMEA2737984) | human oral metagenome | biome: human oral; feature: human-associated habitat; material: dental | place: China | collected 2036 ... | reverse complement strand
AGTAGGCGCTGGTCCACTGCATGGCGATCTCGACGCTCATGGTGCCCTCGTCGTTCTCGGCCTCGAAGTCGATGATCTCGTTGTTGATCGTGTCGGTCTTCTTCGCCGAATCCAGGTACTCCACGTAGTCGCGCAGGCCGTACTCGTAGCAGTAGGAGACTGTGCGGCGCCCCCCGGCCTCCTGCGGGTCCTCGTCGGGGGCACCCGCGATCTCGTCGCCCTCCTCGATGGCGTTCTCCCGCTCGTCCGTGAGCGTGATGCGCAGGCCCTTGTTGAGGAAGGCCATCTGCTGGAAGCGCTGGCGCAGGGTCTCGAAGTCGAACTCGACGGTCTCGAAGATCGAGGGGTCGGGGTAGAACACCTGGGTCGTCCCCGTCTCGGTGGTCTCCTCGCCGCGTTCCAGCGGGGTGACGGGCGTGCCGCCGTTGGCGAAGGACATCCGCCACACGTGGCCCTGGCGGCGGATCTCTGTGTCGACCCGGGTGGACAGAGCGTTGACGACGGAGATGCCGACGCCGTGGAGGCCGCCGGAGACCGCGTAGCCGCCGCCTCCGAACTTCCCGCCGGCGTGGAGGATCGTCATGACGACTTCGACTGTGGGCCTGTGCTCGGTGGGGTGCTCGTCGACGGGGATGCCGCGGCCGTTGTCGACCACTTTGATACCGCCGTCGGACTGGATGGTGACCTCGATGTGGTCGGCGTACCCGGCCAGAGCCTCGTCGACGGAGTTGTCGACGACCTCGTACACCAGGTGGTGCAGGCCCCGCTCCCCGGTGGATCCGATGTACATGCCCGGGCGCTTGCGGACGGCTTCGAGTCCTTCGAGAACGGTGATGTCCGAGGCGCCGTAGGTCGCGGCGCCGTCGGTCTTGTTGTCGATGTCAGCCACGTGGCTCCCCTCGCGCATGGACCGGATCACTGAGATCCGATGTTTAACCTTGCAGATTCTATCAAAAGTGCCTGTGCGCCCGGGAAACGACACCCTCAGGGGTTACTCCATAAAATATTGATATTTCAACGTTTTCGACCCTGTGACGAATCATATGCGGCAGCACCGGATCGTGAGGCGGCCGACGCCCGGCCCGTCGTCGCCGCGTGCGGCGCGACGGGGGCGCGGTCACGGGAATCCGAGGACCCACTCGGGCAGGCCGGTGGTGGAGCCGTTGGCGTCGCGCACCCGGATGGTGAGATCCAAACGGGTGGTGACCTCGTAGGCGGCTGTCCAGGTCTGCGTCTGGCCGGGTGGGATCTCGCCGAAGAGGCTGTCGGGCTCGAATCCCTCGGGCTCCCCGCCCTCCGGGTAGCTCGTCAGCGAGCGGTCGCTGCCGTTCTGCCTGACCGTTGGGAGCAGATCCTGTTTCGCCAGGGGAGCGTCAGAGTTGTTCGTGGCCGTGAAGGTGAAGACCACTGAGCCACTGCCATTCACGTTCGCGGGCCCTTCGCGGACCTCGTCGATCGTGATACGGGCGTTCGCAACGGGCAGGTCCGCTTCCATCGGGCCGTCGTCCTGGGAGGCGGGGGCGGAGGAGTGCCCCGGAGCCGGATCGTCGGGGGGCGAGGCGACCACGGCGACCTTGTAGATCGCGAAGGCGACCAGACCGATCAGGACGACAGCGATGGCGATCCCCGCGATCGTGCCCGCCGCCTTCGTCGTCGGCGACGCGTTCTGCGGGGCTGCTGCCGTTCGGGCGGCTGGGAGGGTCGGTGCGTTCACAGCGGGCATCGCCCCGTACCCCGTTCCGCCCTGGGCCGGGGCGCCCGGGTAGGGCGCTGCCTGGTAGCCGGAGGGGGCGGGGGCACCGGTCTGCGGGAAGTGGCCGCCGCCGCTGGTCCCACCGCCGTCAGCCGACGAGGCGGGGGCCGCTTGCGCCGACCCGGCTTGGGCGCCGCCGGGGGCCGGGGACCCCTGGGAGGGGGCCCCGTTCAGAGCGCCGTAGGGATCCTGTGGGTTCGTCTGCCCTGAGGGCACCGGACCCGGGTTGGGGCTGCCCCCTGTGGGTGGTGTGTACGACACTGCGTGCTCCTTGACTCATCCCGCCCCCGGGTTCGAGGGCTCGTACGGGCGGATCTTATCTCACAGCGTTCCTTGGAAACCTCCGTTCGGGTGGTGCCCCGCGAACGCCAGCAGGGCCCGGACCGTGCTCGCACTGCCCGGGCCCCTTGCTGCGGATGGGCCCCGTTACGAGGGCTGCCAGTGGTACTTCGTGTAATCCGTGGCCAGATCGGTCGCGTCATAGGGTTCGATCTCGACTTCTGAGGAATCGACCAGTGTGTAGGCGAAGCCAACCGTGATCTCCTTGCCGGGCTGAACGGTTGCGAACCACTGACGGGAATCGACTGGATCGGGATCCTTGTTGGACGGGTAGACCGAGTGTTCGAGCAACGACCCGTTCTGGCTGGCGAACACGGAGTAATCGCTGACCTTGATCGGCGCGGACGAGTTGTTCGTCAGCTTCTGCACAACGATGATGGTCTTCTTCCCATTCGTGTCGGCGGGCCCGGGAAGAATACTGAACTCGGACACGGCATTGCCCCCCGCCATTGAAGCGGTCCCCAGGACCTTCGCCCCGGCGCCCGCCGAAGGGGCCGCGCTGCCCCCGCCCCCACCAGCCGACGGGGAAGGGCCGCCTGCGCCAGTCGGCGGGGCGGAGGCGCTGGGCCCGGGGGCGGTGGGCGAGGGAGCGGTGCCCGCGCCAGCTGGCGGAGCGGTCGTCGCCGACTGGCCGCCCGTGGCCAGCTTGTAGATGCCGAAACCGCCCAGGGCGACGACCAGTACGCCCACCACTGCGGCGATGGCGATCCACATGCCTTTGTTGCCCCCACTGCCCGGAGCCCCTGGGCCGGGCGGTTGCGTCTGGTAACCGCCCTGCGCGGGACCCATCGCGCCGTATCCCGTGGGGGCGAAGCCCCCCGGCGGGGGCGGCACTTGCGAGCCTGTGGGGTCCGAGGGCGCGCCGGCCCAGGGCGCTCCGCCCCCTGTGGGCTGCCCGGGGAAGCCCTGGGGCGCGGGCCCCTGCGGCGGGAGCGGGGTCTGGGCGCTACCCGGTTTGGGTGCTCCTTGCGCCGCCTCCCCTTGCTGGTTGGCGCCCATTGTCCCATAGGGATCGGTGGGCCCCCAGGAGCCGGATCCCCCTTCCGGGGGTGGTGCGTACGACATGGTCTCTCCTTATGCGTATTGCCGCGCCGGTACTGTCCGCGGGCTGCCCGATCGGCACTCGCGCGCTCGTCCCAGGGCGGCCCGTAGTGGAATCCGCAGTTGTTACGGCAGGTTCACTTTCCAACTCGGCAAGGACTTCGAGGTATCGTTGTAATCTATCGATCTGATAATGACCTCGCCAGTGCTCTGCTTCAGCACGTACCCAACTTTCCAGGTAGCACTCTGGCCCGGCTTCATGAGCTGGAGAAGGTCCTTAACCGAATACCCCGCGGGTTCCCCACCCTCCGGGTACGTGGCCCCAGTGAGCATATTGCTCACGTCCTCCCCGCCCTGGAAGGCTAGTGGAGTCGAGGTAAGCGTGGACTGATCCTCATTGGTGTTGTTGGTCGCAGTGACAGTGAGGACCACAGTGTCTTTTCCTTCGGCGTCCTTGGGCCCGCGCTCAACAGCGTCGACCGAGACTTTCACACCGGACAGATCGGCAGTCATATTGCCCGGTTGCCCCTGGGAGGCGGAGCCCCCGTTCGGGCTCCCGCCGCCCGACGAGGTCGGCGCGGCGCTGGGCGAACCGCCGGCACTCGGAGCACCGCCGTCACTGGGAGCGCCGGGGCTGGCCGGCGCGGACTCGGTTGGCGCGGATCCGGCCGACGGATCGGAGGAACCGCGGAATCCGAACCAGTAGACGGCGAATCCCGCACCCGCGACGACCAGTACGGCGACGATCGCGCCGATGATGATCGCTGTCTTGTTCTTCTGGGGCGCAGAGGGGCCACCGTTCCCCGGTCCGGGCTGCCCGTAGGGGGCGCCCTGGCCGTAATCCGGCGCCCCGTACCCGCCCTGCTGGACGGCGGGGGCGTAGCCGTTCTGCTGAGCACCCGGGTTCGACTGGGGCGGGTACCCGCCCTGGTACGGGGAGCCCGGGGCGCCGCCGCCCTGGGGCGCGCCCTGGTACGGGGCAGAGGCCGGGGGGAGCACCGAGGTGGGCTGATCGGAGTAGGGCAGGGGAGAGGCGCCAGGAGCGCCCTGCTGAGAAGCGCCCGGGTCCTGGTTCGCGGACCGGGGATCCTGCGACGGGCCCAACGGTGTGGGGCCCCCGGCTGAGGGTGGGACTGTGGACATGGAGCTCTCCTCATGTTCGACTGGCGCGACGTGTGGTGGCCGCGCCCGTTGGGTGCGATACTACCGCAACGAACCACAGTGGAATAATACTTATTAACAAACTGTTCGTTCTGCGGACACGGTGCGCCCCTCACCCGTAGGTGTCGCGCGGCCCCCTCCCTTTGACCGACAGGGGGCCCTTGCGCCACGAGGGGGCCACCGGTCCGCGGATGACGACCTGCTGGACCACTCCCGGGCCCACCTCCTCGGCGATGCGCCGCTCGATCATGGGCAGGTACAGGTGGAGGTTCTTGGCCCACGCGGTCGACGAGCACCGCACGATGAGTTTGTGCCCCTCGAAGGTCTCGATCGTGGCGTGCGCGGCTATGTCCTCTCCGACGATGGCGGGCCACATCGCCATGATCGACCCCATACGGGTCGGCGTGTCCCACTGGTTGCGCCGGATCATGCGGCTCAACACGCTCCCCAGGCTGGAGGCACGCCGGTACTGGGTGCGCATCGGGGCCATCCCCGGGTTCTTGCGCCATTGATCGGGGTGGCTGGCCAGCGCCGCGCGCAGGGCGCCCAGCTCCCCCTCAGCGTCTGGGGCGGCGCCCGCGCGCCCGTAGGCCTCGGCCCTCATCCGCGCGCGGCGCGCGCTCGTGTCCGCCCCTCCGGCCGGGCCCGCGCCGTCGACTTCGATGGCCGCGTACTCGGAACTGCCGTCGGCCGTGCGCGCGGGGCGCTCCTCGTCGATGCCCCACGTGGGCATGGTCGAGCGGATGTACCCCCTCGCGCGCGCCACTTTCTGCGCCCGCTCCAGGGCGCGGGCGGCGAACTCCTCATCGGCGCCCTCAGGCATCGGCGGCGCTCCCCTCCGCGGCGTCCATGCGGATGCGGATGGTCCGGTGGTCCAGTCCAACGGGGATGTCCTCCTCGACGGCGCACGTGATGATGGCCTGTTCGGCGCGCGAGGCCATGGCGGCCAGTCCCTCGCGGCGCGCCGTATCGAGCTCGGCGAAGACGTCGTCGAGGATGAGCACCGGCGTGTCCCCGTCCTCGCTGAGCAACTCGAAGGCGCCCAGGCGCAGGGCGAGGGCCACCGACCAGCTCTCGCCGTGCGAGGCGTAGCCCTTGACCGGCATCCCGCCCAGGACCAGGGAGAGCTCGTCGCGGTGCGCGCCGACCAGGTTGACGCCGCGGGTGACCTCCTTGTCGCGGTGCGCGGCCAGCGCCGCCAGGGTGCGCCTCTCCTGCGCCGGCGCGTCGCACGGGTCCGCGCTGGCGGGGTCGTCCGGGTCTGTGCCGATCGCGCGGTCCACTGATGCCTCGAAGGACAGGACGAGGCGGCGGGGAGAGTCCGAGACCTCGTCGTAGGCCCGTGAGGCGGGACCGGCCAGGGAGGCGACCGCCTGGGCCCTGGCGGCGCTGAGGCGGGCCGACAGATGGGCGAACTGCTGGTCCCACACGTCCAGAGTGGACAGGTCGGGCGGCGCGCCCCGCCGGGCGGACGCCTGCGCGGACTTCATGAGCGCGGCCCTCTGGCGGGCCACCCGCTCGAAATCCGCTTTGACGCCCGCCATGACTGGGCTGCGCTGGATGACCAGGTCGTCCATGAACGCGCGGCGCGCGGCGGGCTCCCCGCGCACGAGCGCGAGGTCCTCCGGCGCGAAGACCACGGTCCTGACCAGGCCGAGTATCTCACGGGGCCGCACCTGCGTGCGGTTGATGCGGGCGCGGTTGGCCTTGCCGCGCACGATCTCGAGCTCGACGACCTGCTCGCGCCCTTCCGCCTGCACCAGCCGCACGCGGATCACGGCTCCTCCCGGTGCGGTCGAAGCCGGATCCGCGGGGATCCGCACCAGGGCCGACTCGGCCCCGACGCGGTGTGAGGAGAAGGTGGACAGGTAGGCGATCGCCTCGACCAGGTTCGTCTTCCCCTGGCCGTTGGCCCCCACCAGGACCGTCGCTCCGGGCGGGAACTCGACGAGCCCGCGCTTCCACGAGCGGAAGTCGTCGAGCGCCAGGTGGGAGACGCGCACGGCGGAGTCAGATGCCGAAGCGGATCGGCATCAGGAGGTAGCGGAACTGCGTGACCTCGCCCTCGTCGGGCTTCTTCTGCCCAGTGATGACGGCGGGCTTGGTGGCGTGGGTGAAACCGAAGCGCACGTAGTCGGTGTCGAGCACGGACAGCCCCTCGATGAGGAACTGCGGGTTGAAGGCGGTGGAGATGTCGTCCCCGTGCAGGGTCGCCTCGATGGCCTCCGAGGCCTGGGCGTTCTCGCCCTGGCCGGCCTCGAGCACCACTTGCCCCTCGCTGAAGGCCAGGCGGACGGAGGTGTTGCGCTCGGCGACCAGGGACATGCGCTTGACGGCCTCGAGCAGGGCGTGCCGGTCGCACACTGCCTGGATGGGCGTCGTCTCGGGGAAGAGCCGGCGCACTGCGGGGTAGTCGCCGTCCATGAGCGTCGAAGTGGTGTGGCGGCCCGAGGCGGAGAAGCCGATGAGGGAGGAGGCGCCCGGCTGGGACTGGCCCGACAGGCCGACCTCGACCTTCGTCCCCGAGGTCATGGATTTGGCGACGTCCTGGAGGATGCGGGCCTTGATGACGGTGACCTCCTCGATGGAGGTGTCGGTGGGCTGCCAGTCGAGCTCGCGCATCGCCAGCCTGTAGCGGTCCGTCGCCAGGAACGTGATCGTCGAGCCCGTCAGTTCGGTGCACACGCCCGCGAGCAGGGGCAGGGTGTCGTCGCGGGAGGCGGCGATGCTGACCTGGGCGACCGCCTGGGCGAGGGTCTGCGGGTCGATGTAGCCGATGGCGGCGGGCTGTGCGGGCAGCAGGGGGTACTCGTCGAGCGGCATGACCGCCAGTGTGAAGTGGGAGGAGCCGCAGACCAGGTTGACCTTCTGCCCCTCGAGTTCGACGGTGACGGGTTTGGAGGGCAGGGACTTGGAGATGTCGGCCAGCAGGCGTCCGGAGACGAGCACTTCGCCCGCCTCGTCGACGGTGGCCGGGATCTTCGAGTTCGCGGAAACCTCGTAGTCGAAGGAGGAGAGGGTGAGCTCATCGTCGGCCGCGCGGATCCGCACACCGGCCAGGATCGGACTGGCGGGTCGGACCGGTAGCGCGCGGGCGGTCCAGGAGACTGCCTCGGCGAGGACGTCTCGTGCGACGGTGAACTTCATGCCAGCCTCCAAACAGGGAATACGATCGCGTCCCTACTTTACCTACAAGTGACTGGTTTCGGCGCATCGGCTACGGCCGTTCGACGATTCGCCCCCGGGCCGCGTCGCGCCGGTGGGAGCGGGCGCCCATGTGCGGGGGAGTGGATTGATTCCTCTATATTCTCACTTCATCACAATAAGGGGTGTTGAAACTGTGGATAACCGGACTTTTGCTTGATGGGGCGCGGGTAATCACAGTGTTGTAATTTTGGGATGGGGTTGGGGACGCGCCCGTTCGGGCTGTGGACGGAGGATCCGGCCCCCTGCGGCCCTCCACAGGAGGGGCGCCGCCGTGCACAGGCGGGACGGGGTGTGTCCACTGCCGGCCCACAGGGCTTGTGGAAACCGGGCTAGGACTCCTTGGCCTTCTGCTTGATGCGGTTGGTCAGCTCCGACACGTGGTTGAAGGTCTCCCTCTTCTCCTTCATGAGGGCGGTGATCTTCTTGTTGGCGTGCATGACCGTCGTGTGGTCGCGGCCGAAGGCCTGGCCGATCTTCGGCAGCGACAGGTCGGTGAGCTCGCGGCACAGGTACATGGCGATCTGGCGCGCCTCGACCACCGTGTGGGAGCGGTCCGAGGAGGACATCTGCTCGATGGTGATCCCGAAGTAGTGGGCGCACTGGCCCATGATGAGGGGGACGGTGACCTCGTTGTCGGTGGGGTCGGAGACGAAGTCCTTGAGCAGCATCTCCGCCAGCGGCAGGTCGATGCGCTCCTTGGACAGGTTCGCGAAGGCGATGACGCGCAGCAGGGCCCCCTCGAGTTCGCGGATGTTGGACGAGATCCGCGAGGCGATGTACTCCAGGACGTCGGGGGTGACCTCCAGGGAGTCGGTCGCGGCCTTCTTCTGCAGGATCGCGATGCGGGTCTCCAGGTCGGGGGGCTGGACGTCGACCAGCAGGCCCGAGGCGAAGCGCGAGCGCATGCGGTCCTCGAAGCCGTTGAGCTGGGCGGGGGGGACGTCGGAGGTGAGGACGATCTGCTTGTTGTTCTCGTAGAGGGCGTTGAAGGTGTGGAAGAAGCCCTCGACGGTCTGCTCCTTGTCCCCGATGAACTGGATGTCGTCGATGAGCAGGATGTCGAGCTCGCGGTAGCGCCTGTGGAAGGCCTCCACCTGCGAGTTGTCCGTCTTGTTGAGGCGGATCGCGTTGATGAACTCGTTCGTGAACTCCTCGGAGTTGACGTAGCGGACCTTGAGGTGGGGGAGCAGCGACAGCGCGTAGTGCCCGATGGCGTGGAGGAGGTGGGTCTTGCCCAGGCCGGAGTCGCCGTAGATGAACAGGGGGTTGAACGAGGTGCCGGGCGTCTCGGACACGGCGAGCGCGGCGGCGTGGGCGAAGCGGTTCGAGGGGCCGATGACGAAGGTCTCGAAGGTGTACTTGGGGTTGAGGTGGGTGAGCCCCCCGTTCTGGGCCGAGGAGACCAGGGCGGGACCGGTCTGGGGCGCGGGCGCGGGCCGCGCGAGTGGGGAGGAGGCAGGGGCGGCCGGGGCCAGGGGGGAGGCGGCGGGGGGCTCGGGTTTGGGCTCCTCGGTGACGGCGCTGATCGAGGGGTCGACTGTGATGGCGATGCGCACGGTGCGCCCCAGGGACGCGGTGAGGGCGGCGGTCAGCTGGTTGGAGGCGCGGTCCTCGATCCACGACTTCGTGAAGGCGTTGGGGACGGCCAGCAGGATCGTCCCCTCGATGTCCCCCAGGGGCCGGGCGGATCGGAGCATGGACGTGGCGGCGGGTCCGAGCTCTTTGGTGGGGACTGTCTCGAGTGCCAGCGCCCACGCGCTGGTGATGGTGTCGGTCGCCACGCTTTCCTCCAGGGCTTCACGGTTGTGAGTTGGGTCATTAAGGGATGGGATCCTGTGGATGACCTGATGATAGTCGAGTCTATCCCGTCCACACCTGGTTCCACAGGTTGGGGAAAGATCTGTGGACAACTTCGGTGGAATCACACCTATGTAACTACACCAGGGGGATCGCGCCGCGTCTGGGAAAGGTGCCGGCCGGCCCCTTCTGTGGATAACTCCGCCCTGTGGGCGCTGTGGACGGCGGCTGTCCACAGCGGAATCCACACCTGTGGATGGATTCGGTTCGTCACACAGTGGATAATCGCATTGACTCCGTCCAGGCGGGCCCCTAGTCTTGTCATTTGTTTGCGCCCATTTCCGGGTGCGCGTAATCGCCTCCGCGCCAGCGAGGGGCGCGCCCACCGCGAACGGGGGAGTCATCCCCGTTCCCGCCCGAGGAGAACTGCAGTGACCACCAAGCGGACCTTCCAGCCCAACAACCGCCGCCGCTCCAAGACGCACGGCTTCCGCCTGCGCATGTCGACCCGTGCCGGCCGCGCGATCCTGGCGAACCGTCGCCGCAAGGGCCGCGCCAAGCTGTCCGCCTGAGCCGCTTCGGTGCTGCCCCGCGCGCACCGCATGGTCGATCCGGCTGATTTCAGATCCACGATCCGGACAGGGTCGCGAGGCGGGGATCCGCTGGTCGTCGTCCACGCTCGAACCGACGAGGGGGAGGAGAACCGCCTCGTCGGTTTCGTCGTACCCAAGCGGGAAATCAAACGCGCGAACGGGCGCAACAGGGTGAAGCGGCAGTTGCGGCACATCATGCGCGAGCGCGTCGGATCCCTGCCACCGGGCGCCCGGGTGGTCGTGCGCGCCAGCGGCCGCGCCCTCGGCGCGTCCTCGCAGGAGCTCGCCCGGCGCCTCGACGGGGCCCTGGCGCGCGCCTGGCGCAAGTGGAGCGGGGGAGGGGAGCGGTGAACCGCGCGACCGGGGCACTGCGGGCGGCGGCCGTGTGGCCCATCCGCCTCTACCAGCGCTTCGTCTCACCGCTGCTGGGGCCGCGCTGCCGCTACGCGCCCACGTGCTCGGCGTACGCCGTCGAGGCGGTGACCGTCCACGGCATCGCCAAGGGGACGGCGCTGGCCCTGTGGAGGCTCGTCCGGTGCAACCCGTGGAGCCTGGGGGGCGTGGACCGCGTCCCGCCCCGGGGGCGCTGGAGGCCGGACCCGTGGGTCCCGCCCGACGACTGGGCGGGCAACGACCCCACCATCGAGCATCCGCTCCCCATGGGACTGAGTCCGGGGGGCGGGCGGGAACGCTGACCCGCCCCGCATACTTGTCCTCGGCGCGCTGCGCCGCCAATTGAAAGAGAGAGCGCATGTTTGACGCAATCATCCACCCCTTCGCGGTGGCAGTCGCATGGGTCTGGGTGTGGATCCACGACTTCCTGGTCCTCATCGGCATGCCGTCGGGGTCCGGCATCGCGTGGGTCCTGTCGATCGTCCTCCTCACGATCCTGGTGCGCGTCGCGATCGTGCCCCTCCTGCTCAAGCAGATCCGCTCCTCGCGGGCGATGCAGGCCGTCCAGCCCGAGATCAGGAAGATCCAGGAGAAGTACAAGGGCAAGAAGGACATGGTCTCGCGCCAGAAGATGACGGAGGAGACCCAGGCGCTCTACCGCAAGCACAAGGTGTCGCCCTTCGCCTCGTGCCTGCCGCTCCTGGTCCAGATGCCCGTCCTCTTCGCCATGTACCGGGCGATCTACGCCGTCAAGGACCTGGCGGAGGGCACCTACACGTACTCCGGGCAGGCCGCGTCCAGCCTGGGCCCGATCACCCAGACCACCGCCTCGGAGATCAACGGGTCGACCGTCTTCGGCGTGCCGCTCTCCCACACGCTCAGGACGGAGACCTCCAACAGCTCCGCCGCCATCGTCTTCGTCGTCGCGATCATCCTGATGGTCGCCCTGCAGTTCGTGTCGATGCGCCTGTCCTTCTCGCGCAACATGCCCGACATGGGATCGAACCCGATGGCGCGCTCGCAGCGCTCGATGATGTACGTGATGCCCGTGATGTTCGTGTTCTCGGGCGTCTTCTTCCAGATGGGCGTCGTCGTCTACACGGTGACCTCCTCCTTCTGGGCGCTCGGACAGGCGTACTGGACCATCAAGGTCATGCCCACGCCCGGATCGCCCGCCTACGCCGATCTGCGCGCCAAGCGCGAGAAGGACTACCAGGAGTGGGCGAAGCCCTACTTCGTGGAGTACGACCGCCGCCGCGCTGAGCTGCCCACCTCGGCCACTGACCCCGATGTCGTCGCGTTCAACGAGAAATCCCTGGCGGAGATCCGCCAGCGGGCGAAGAAGCAGAAGATCGCCTCGGACTTCCCCGATTTCATGAGCGCGGGCGACATCGTCACGGTCTACCGCAACCTCGCCTCGCAGGAGTGGACGACGCTGCCCGACGAGCAGTGGATGCACGGCCTGCGCCAGGCCCTCGAGAAGGCGAGGAGCCGCAAGGAGGCCGTCGCGCGCCCCACCGGCAAGAAGAAGTCCCGCGAGCAGCGCCTGCGCGAGGCCGCGGCGCAGCGCGAGGCCTCCGCCCCGGACAAGGGGTCCTCGGCGAAGGCCGCCGCCCAGGGGGCCGCGATCAGCGCCGCTGAGCTCGAGCGCCGCCGGCAGGAGCGCCGCAGGGCGCGCCGGAAGAAGTCCAAGAACAAGCGCTGACTTGTTCTCACAACGTCCGAAACCACCGAGGGAGGAACACAATGAGTGACGAGAAGTCCGAGGCGCTCACGCGCCTGGAAGAAGAGGGCGAGCTGGCGGCCGACTACCTGGAGGAGCTGCTCGACATCGCGGATCTGGATGGCGACATCGAGATCGGCGTCGAGAACGGCCGCGCCTCGATCGAGATCATCGCCGACTCCAACGACGACCTGGAGCGCTTGGTCGGCGAGGACGGCGAGGTGCTCGACGCCCTTCAGGAACTCACCCGTCTGGCCGTGCAGACCGAGACGGGGGAGAGGTCGCGCCTCATGCTCGACATCGCCTCCTTCCGGGCCGACCGCAAGGCCGAGCTGCAGGAGATCACGCAGGAGGCCATCGCGCGCGTGCGCTCCACTGGCGCAGAGGTCAAGCTCGAGGCGATGAACCCCTTCGAGCGCAAGGTCTGCCACGATGTCGTCGCCGACGCGGGCCTGGTGTCCGAGTCCGAGGGCGTCGAGCCCCACCGCCGTGTCGTCATCCTGCCAGAGGACGAGGACGGTGAGTGAGGCGCCCCTGAGCCCCTCCGACGGGGTGCCCGCCCGGCGCGACGGTGGACGCGCGCCGCGCCGGGCGGGCGATCCCTTCACCCCGGAGGCTCCCACAGACGAGGTGCGCCGTTTCTTCGGCCCCGCCTTCGCAGACATCGCGGAGTTCGCGCGCATGCTCGAGGAGGAGGGGGAGTTGCGGGGCCTCCTCGGACCGCGCGACATGGAGCGCATCTGGTCGCGCCACCTCGTCAACTCGGCCGCGGTCCTGGACTTCCTGCCCCGCCGGGGCCAGGTGCTGGACATCGGCTCGGGCGCGGGGCTGCCGGGCATCGTCATCGCCGTGTGCCGACCGGACTTGGACGTCCACCTGGCCGAACCGATGACGAGGCGCTGCGAGTGGCTGGCGGATGTGGTCGACGCCCTGGGCCTGGACAACACCACTATCCACCAGGCGCGCGCGGAGGAGCTGCGGGGCAAGGGGAAAGCGGATGTCGTCACCGCCCGCGCTGTTGCGAATATGGCGAAGCTGGTCCGCATGACCTCGAAGCTCATCGCACCGGGGGGCGCGCTCGTCGCACTCAAGGGACGGAGAGCTCCGAGTGAGATAGAAGAAGCAGCTTCTGAATTGAAGCGCCATCATTTGATGGCGCAGATCCACGAGGTCCCCTCGGTCATGGAGGACGAGTCGACTTACATCGTGAAATGCACGCGCACGAAGTAGCGCCCCGTGGCGCAGCTCCCTGCGCCCTGCTCCGCAGGGCGGCTGCCCGCCGCGGGTATTCGCACGTAGACTAGTGGTGAGCCCGAAGGAAGGTGAGCCGTGACCACTGAGAACAACGCGCCTCTATCCGGCCAAGTCGAGCGCGCGCTGCGCGACTTGAAGATGCTGGATGACGCGACCTTCGGCCGTCCTGAGCGCACCCGCACTATCGCCATCGCCAATCAGAAGGGCGGCGTCGGCAAAACGACGTCGACGGTCAATATGGCCGCTGGATTCGCACTCGGTGGCCTCAATGTCGTCGTCATCGACGCCGATGCGCAGGGGAACGCGTCCAGCGCGCTCGGTGTCGAGCACGACACGGGCGTCCTGTCCACTTACGATGTCATTATCGGTGGCGCCTCCATCGAGGAGGTCCTCAGGCCGTGCCCGGATATCGAGGGGGTCAGCGTCTGCCCGGCCACGATCGACCTGTCGGGGGCCGAGATCGAGCTGGTCGATGTCGAGGGGAGGGAGTTCCTCCTGCGCAATGCGCTCCGTGAGTTCCTCGACTCGCGCGACGACATCGATGTCATCCTGATCGACTGCCCCCCGTCGTTGGGGCTGGTGACTCTCAATGTCATGGTCGCCGCGGATGAGGTGCTGATCCCGATCCAGGCCGAGTACTACGCGCTCGAGGGGCTGAGCCAGCTCTGGGCGACTGTTGAGCGCATAGGGGCGGATCTCAATCCCGGCCTGCGCGTGTCGACGATGCTGTTGACGATGGCTGATAGGCGCACGCGTCTTTCCGAAGAGGTCGAGGCCGAGGTGCGCGCGCACTTCCCGGAACAGACGCTGCGGACAGTCATCCCGCGCAACGTCCGCGTCTCCGAGGCGCCCTCGTACGGGCAGACCGTGGTCACCTACGACGCGCGTTCGGTGGGCGCCGTCGCGTACCGCATGGCCGCCCTGGAGGTCAGTCTCCGTTTCCCGCAGTCCGAGTGAGGCCGTGCACCGCGTGCCGCTGGCGCCGCGGCCGCGGGCGCGCCGGAGCTGCATGTTTCACGCGGAGCCCGCGCGTCAACACGCCATGTTTCCGCAGGTCATGAACGTTTTGCCGACCGCTTTGAACGAGTGCTCCCGAAAGTGACCAATGACGCGCCCTGACGGTGCCCGCGGGGTTGTTTCACGTGAAACAATGAGCTGACGCAATTGAAGGAGTATCGCAATGGCGGATGTTCAGAAGGCTGATGGCGTGAAGCGCGGGCGCAAGCACACGGGTCTTGGCAGGGGGCTCGGGGCGCTCATCCCCCCGGTGCAGGATGCTCCGTCGCAGGCTCCGGCGCCCAGGGCCGGCGGCAGTCCCCTTGATGTCTTCTTTCCCGAGGGGAACACTCGCCAACGCGGTGGTTCAGCGAAAGAACTGCTCCAGCCGAAGCAGCGCTCTTCCGCGCAGGGGAAGAAACGGGGCCCTGCTAAGCGAGCGGAAATGCTGCGACAGGCCACTCCAGTGAAAGACGTGGCGGAAGACGGAGCCGCGCCTTCCAGGGGAACGGATCGTGCGCCCTCTGCCGGGGCTGACAGCGTCCTCCCCGTGGAACGGCTGGTGCCGGATGCCCCTTCCGATGTTTCACGTGAAACATCGGAAGAAGTTGAACTGCTTCCTGTTCCGGGTGCCTCCTTCGCGGAGGTTCCTGTTGATCAGATCGTTCCCAATGCGAAGCAACCGCGTGAGATCTTCGACGAGGAGGATCTCGCCGAACTGGCCGCCTCCATCAAAGAGGTCGGCGTCCTGCAGCCGGTCGTCGTGCGCCCGATTCCTGACGGTGAACCTGAAGGCCGGCTCAAGGAGTACCTCGCCGAGAAGCCCGAGGCGAAGTACGAGCTCATTATGGGCGAGCGCCGGCTCCGCGCCTCCCAACTGGCGGGCGAGACGACGATTCCCGCGATCATCCGGCAAACCGACGACAGTGATCTGCTGCGGGACGCCCTTCTGGAGAACCTGCACCGCGCTCAGCTCAATCCACTGGAGGAGGCTTCCGCGTATCAGCAGCTCATGGCCGATTTTGGTGCGACGCAGGAAGAACTGGCCAAGCGCATCGCGCGTTCTCGTCCGCAAATCGCCAACACCCTCCGTCTGTTGAAGCTGCCCCCCGCCGTTCAGAAGAAGGTCGCCGCCCAGGTGATCTCCGCGGGCCATGCCCGTGCCCTCCTGGCGCTTCCCTCAGCGGATGAGATGGAGCGCTTGGCTGATCGGATCATCAGTGAGGGCCTTTCCGTGCGGACCACGGAGGAGCTGGTGCGACTCGGCAAGGTCAAAGCGGGCCCCAAGCCGCGCGCCCGCAAGAAGCCACAGGTTTCGGCGCTCGGGGAGAGTGTTGTCACTGCACTCCAGGATGTCTACGAAACGCGCGTGACGATCACAGAAGGGCGCAAGAAGGGGAAGATCGTCATCGAGTTCGCGGGTTCCGACGACCTGCAGCGCATTGCCGATCTCATTCTCCGACACTGAGGGCATCCAGATCCGTAGAACGCTGCTGCTCAGAGTCGGTATGTTCGAAAGCTGACATTCTTAGCGCGTGCACGTCCGGATACCGGTAAATACACTAAGGGTTTTCAGTGCCGGGAACCCCGATCTGATGAAGGAGCGAAAGGCATGATTGCTTCAAGCAGTACGCGCAGCGTGCTTTTCGATGTCGGCGGCGTGCTGGTGGACTCCCATCCCGATCCGCTGGCTGTTGCCGCATTGCTCGGCGAGGAGACGGCGGCTTTCGCCCGCCTCGTCGACCAGGCGATCTGGGCGCATCGCGGCGAATACGATGCAGGTTGCTCGGATAGGCAGTTCTGGGACCGTGTCGCCGGCGACTGTGGGCTCCCCGAACCCAGCCCCGCGACCCTCAAGGAACTCGTCGGCCTGGATACGGCGCGCATGCTCGACGCCAATCCCGATGTCATCGAACTGGCCCGCGATCTGAGGCGCGGAGGAGCGAGGCTCGGCATTGTCTCCAACGCCCCCTACTCGGTCTCCCGGTCGATCAAAGAGTCCGAATGGGGGAGCTGTTTCGACTTCTTCGTGTTCTCCTGCGACTACGGGGTGTGCAAACCGCAGCGCGGGATCTACAGGGACGCTCTCGTCCAGTCGGGATCGAACGTCCACGACGTTGTCTTCGTCGATGACCGCAAGGTCAACGTGCGGGCGGCCGAACTCATGGGCATGAGCGGGATCCTGTGGACGAATCCGTTGGACGCGCGTCAGCGCCTCAGAGAGTTCGGTTACCTGCTCTGAGCGGGGGACGAGCCCCGGATCCTGGAGGATCCGGGGCTCTGGTCGCCTTTGGCACCGGGGCCGGGGCTATTCGCTTGTGGAGTTCCCGCCGGTTGAGGCGACGAAGTCGACGACCTCCTTGCAGAACGCGGCGAAGGAATAGTCATCGGCCGCCTCCGCCGCCTGGGGGAGCAACGAAGTGTCCGTCATTCCGGGTGCGACATTGGCATCGATGAACCAGCACGTCCCGTCCTCGTCGATGACGAAGTCGATGCGGGACAAGTGGCGGAGTCCCAACGCGGTGTGGGCTTCGATGGCTGCCGCGCGCAGATCGGCGAGCGCATTCGATTCGAGGCGGGCGGGCACGAAGTACTCGGTCTCGTCAGTCGTGTACCTGGCGTCGTAGTCGTAGCGGCCCCCGTCGGTGGAGATCTCCACAGGCGGCAGGGCGATGGGGCCGTCGCCCAGGTCGACGACGGAGACCGCGACATCGCGGCCGTCGATGCGCTGCTCGACCATGAGTTTCTGCCCGTAGGCGAAGGCGTCGACCATGGCGGTGCGTAGTTCTTCCGCGTTGTGGGCCGTGGACAGCCCCAGGGCGCTGCCGCCGTCGGTGGGTTTGATGACGACGGGGAAGCTCACGCCGTGCTCGATGGCGCTGAGGACGTTGGTGGCGCCGACCTGGCGGAAAAGGGCCTGGGGGAGTGAGAACCATCCAGGTGTCGGCATTCCCGCCGAGGCCAGGAGCGCCTTCGCCGTCGGCTTGTTCGAGGCGAGCATGGATTGGACGCTCGCGGATCCGACGAAGGGGATGCCGAGGGATTCCAGTAGCGTCTGCAGGGAGCCGTCCTCGCCGATGGAGCCGTGGACCAGGGGCCATACGACATTGGGCTGGAATGAGGCAATAGTGGACACGAGCGTGTCATTGACATCAGTGATGCGGACCACGAATCCTGCGCGGGTGAGGATATTCGCCACCCGGCGCCCCGAGCGGACGGAGACGTCGCGCTCGTGGGTGAGCCCGCCGGCGATGATGAGGACTTTGGTGGGGGTTGCCATGGGGTGCTCCTAGATGTGGGTCGGCGGTCAGCGGGACGACGGGTTGTCACCTGTTCCGAACATGTCGACGATGTCCTTCTCCGCGTTGACGACGGTGGAAAGGCGGCGGACTCCCTCGCGGATCCGCTCGGGTGTGGGGTAGCAGAAGGACAGGCGCATGTGGTCGTTCCCCTGGCCGTCGTAGTAGAAGGCCGTTCCGGCGACATAGGCGACCCGCGCGCGCACAGCACGGGGGAGCATGGCCTTCGCGTCGAGGCCGTTAGGCAGGGTCACCCACGTGTAGAAGCCGCCCTCGGGAACGGTCCACCGGCAATCGGGCATGTACTCGGCCAAGGAGTCCAGCATCGCCTTGCACCTCTCGGCGTACATCGCGCGGAAGGACTTCACCTGCCCGTACCAGTCGTAGTCGCCGAGGTAGTCCGCGATGGCCATTTGGCCGACCATGGAGGGGCACAGGATGGCGGATTCCGAGGCGAGCACCAGCTTCGCCCGGATCGCGTGGGGGGCGTACGCCCATCCGATGCGGAACCCGGGTGCGAACATCTTGGAGAAGGAGCCCAGGTAGACGACGCCTTCGGGGGAGAAGGACTTGAGAGCGGGCAGGGGGTCGGAGTGGAAGCCCAGCAGGCCGTAGGGATTGTCCTCCACGATGAGGATGCGCTCGCGCATGCAGATCTCGGCGATGACCGGGCGCCGTTCCAGGGAGAGGGTGACCCCAGCGGGGTTGTGGTAGTTCGGGACGATGTAGATGAACTTGATGGTCTTCCCCGCGGCGCGCGCATTGCGGATCGTTTCGACGAGGGCCTCGGGAATCAGGCCGTGCTCGTCCATGGGGACGTGGATGACGTCGGCTTGGCGCGCGCGGAAGACGCCGAGGGCGCCTACGTAAGAGGGGGCCTCGGCGAGGACGACGTCGCCTGGGTCGACGAAGAGCTCGGTGACGAGGTCGAGCGCCTGCTGGCTCCCCGTGGTGACGACGACGTTGTCGGGATCGGCGCCGACGATGCCGTCATAGGTCATGACCTCGGTGATCCGTTCGCGCAGGACCTCCCAGCCCTGCCCGCTCCCGTACTGCATGGCCTGCGCTCCGTGCCTGGTGATGAGGCGCTCGGCGGAGGCGGCGAGCCGGTCGAGCGGCAGATCCTTGAGATTGGGCATTCCGCCGGCCAGGGAAACGACTTCGGGCCGGGACACGACGGAGAACAGAGCGCGGATCTCGGATGCGCGCAGGTTGTGAGCTCGCTCGGCGTAGGCGTCGAACCAAGGGTCGAGGCGGGTGCCGTGGTGGGGTTTCTTTCCCTGCGGGGAGGGGGTGGGCGTGCTCACGCGTGTCTTCCTTTGTTCTGACGCGCCCATCGTTCGGGGCGCGGATAGGTCAAGTGTGCCACTTTTTCGCCTCCGGCGCGGGCGGGTACCGCAGGCCGGAAAGGGTGCTCCAGTGGGCGCGATTCGATTGTTTCACGTGAAACAATCGAATGCTTCCGGAGTAGGGCTGTGGGTCTTGCCGCGCTGTGGGGCGGGTGTCCCGCGCCGCGCGGCGTGCGGTGATCATGGCGCTGTGATCGCGATCGGTTCGCGAGGCGGGATCCGTTCCCGGCATCCCATCCGGGGGTGAAGGGATGGGCCCCGACTCCTAGCCCCGGAGGCGTTCGCTAACGAGGTGGGTCCCGAGTCCCAGCCCTGGAGGCGTTCGCTAACGGGGTGGGTCCCGACTCCCGGCCCTGGGGTCACCAACTGATGGTGCGGGGCGGGCGCTCCGCGAATCGGGCTCTGTTCCCGGGGGGAGTGGGTTCGTCGGCGCTCTGCGCGGGGAGACTGTGCTTGCGCCCGCGCTCATGCCGTCAGCCTTCTGAGCATCCGCTGGCGCGTCGCTTCCGTCGCCCTTGGCGGGCATCGTGCGCCGGGGCTGCGCTGGTGCAGGAGAGTGTGGCGTTGTTGGCGGGGGCGGGGAGGGATCTTGCTTCCGTTCCCCTCGTCGGGTCGTTACTCGGGCCGCCCTTGGAGTTCCCAGAGGATCTGCCAATCGAGGATCGCCGTCTGCTCGGGGGAGTTGACTGTCAGATCCACCAGCGCTTGATTGGCTCCAAGAACGATGTTCGATCCATTGGCCAGGCGCCACCGCGCCTGCGGTCCTGTCCCGTCGTCCTCGGCCTCGCGCTTGGCGCCGGTACGGGCGTCGATGATCTGGGCGTAGGTGAGGTACACGGATTGGGTGAGCGGAGCGGAGCGTCCGTACTGGTCAGGAGTGGCGATAGTCGATAGGGCGACGTGCGCGCTCTGGACGTGTTTCCCATTCGAGATGAAGAAGGAGTCCGCCACAGGGCACAGCTCCGAGCGGAAGGCGTGGGTGCCGTGCTGGTCGGGCATGAAGCCGGTCTGGGCGAACAGGCGGGCGGCGTGGCGTTCCTTGAGGGGCCATCGCACCGCAGCCCACGCGGTGATGATCTGGTCGACGCGCTCGGGGCGCAGAGCGATGAACTCGGTCATGAGTGGATCCTCTCTCTCAGGACCGCCAAGGTTTCGGGCGTGAAGACGAAGGGCTGCGACCGGTACTGGATGGAGTCGAGGCCCGTGTCATCGACCCAGCACATATCGTTGTGCAGGCGGATCCGCCCGGAGGCGATGCCGTCGAAGAGGTCGGGGTTCTCGCGCAGCAGTTGGATGAAATCAGGATCCACAGTCGCGATGTGGTTGAGGTACTCGGGTGTGCCTTGGGCGAGGTTCCTCCCATCCGAGGTGGAAACCTGCGCGAACGCCCAGTCCTTCGCCCGCACCGCGACGAAGTGCAGGTTCTCGACGCTCTCGTCGACTGAGAGGAGGTTGAAGTTCCATGGGCGGAACTTGGTGCCCCCGACGGAGGGGATGCAGGTGCGGCCCGCTTGGTTCTGGGAGTACTCGGCCGCGAGGAATGCGAGTTCCACTTTGGAGGACGCCTGTTGCATGTGGGCGTCCATGTACTGCAACGCGTTGTCCATGAACTCCTCGGACTCATGGACCGGTTGGCCCTTGGCCTTGAACTGACGCAGCGTCTTCTCGCGCTGCCGAATGAGTATCTCGTCCACTCCGCCTCCTCAGTCAGCTACTTCATGGTATCCCCGCTGCGCGCGTCCGCGATCCGTTTTGCCCGGATCGGATGGCTCCGGTGGCCGGAAGGCGCACCAGGCGCATGGGGGAAAGGCCCACCGTCCCGAGGTGCGCAAGGCGGGGGAGTGGCGGCTCTGCCTGGCGTTGTCGGACTGTTGGTCGTCGAGGTGCGCCAGGCATTGGGGTGGGCGCGCAGGGCGCTGGGGTGGCGGTGTCGTGGCTATGAAGTTCCCTGGGGCCGAAGGACGCAGGTGGGGTGACGGGTACGTGGCTGCGCGAGGGCGCGCGAGGTGTCCAGGATGCGGGGAACGGCCGGGCCGAGCCGCGGGCAGTGTGCCCGGAGCCCCGGGTTTCAGAGCGTTGTCGCATCGATTGGGCGTTCCGGGAACCCGGAGCCTATAATGATAACGATTCTCATTCAGTGTAAGTTGCAGTCAAAGGTTGGATTCTATGGCCGTCACTAATCGCCGCTCCCGTCCGTTGGCCCCGGCCAGCAGGATCCAGTGGCTCCGACGAACGATCGTTGCCTCATTGGCGGGCGCGGTGCTCCTCATTCCCCTCGTGCAAGGAGGGGCGCGGGCGTCCGAAACGTCCGATGAGGATGGCGGAGCGGCTCCCTCCCCAGTGGCGGCGGTCGACTCTGCGGTCGACTCTCCCGGTGCGCAATCCTCTTCTGGGCCTGTAGTGCCCTCCGATGGGGGCGCTCCCATGAGCGGCGGCTCCCAGGCTCCTGCAACCGCCGGTCGGGACTTCCGTGTCGTAACGACTGTTTCACGTGAAACATTGAGCCTCGGCCTCGCGCTGGACGGGCTGGCAGTGGATGCGCAACACGCGGTGCTAGGAGTGGATGACTCCGCTCTACTGAAAGGCGCGAATGCGCCCATGTCCGCAGAGGGCTACGAGATGGGCCAGGCGCCCGGCGATGGGGCGGACGCGCTCGGCTGGTCCCTGGGTGCGCTCAGGGAGGCCGGATACGACCGTGCGCAGATCAATGTCACGGCCTCGGGTCCCGAGGGCTCCCAAGTCCTCGTGTACAGGAGGGATCCGAACGGGAAGGCGACCGCAGTCCTCCACGGCGGGTCCTTCAATATCGCCGACGCGGACACGGAGGCCTACTCGATCCTCCCATTGGGGGAGCAGACCGAGGGGACGCTGTCGTGGATGTTCACAGCTCCGGGTGAGTACTCACTGAATATGACGATCACCGCGTGGAGCAGTACGACCGACGCAGTCGTCCAGTCACCGGCCACACTCGCGCTGCACGTCGCCGTGGGATCCGAGGCGATCGCGAATGCCCTCGCCCCCGCTGGCGTTCCCGCATCGAATGCGCCATCGCAGCCCGCTACCGCGCAACAGCAGACCGCCCCGGCCAGTAATGCGACCGCCTCGCCGAGCGCACAGGGCGACGGGAGGGCGAGCGGACAGTCGGACGCGCGCAATGCGGCCCGCGCCTCGTCGAGCGGCGAGAAGTGCGTGGCCACCACGATCACCCGCGAGGCGACCGCTGAGGAACAGGCGTCGCTCACCTCCAACCAGGCCTCGCCGAACACGGCGCGCACGATCCTCACCTTCAGCGTTGGTCCGGGGGCCTCGGGGAACGCGACGGAAGGGCACTTCGACCTGGGGCCCGCGATAGAGAACGGGCAACTGGTCGCGCGCGTGAAGGACGATCGCAGTGCGCCCGCGCAATGGGTGGACCCCGCTTCCCTCACCTTCGCCCTCGGTGACGCCGCCCGCATCACGGCGCCCGACGAGACTTCCTTCGTCGCCACCCCCGGGTCGCAGGTGTGGCTGATCTCCTCCACCCAAGTGCCGGGCGTTCCCTGGTTGGGCATGAACTCCCAGAGGGACGAGATCGTCAACGGTACCACAGGCGGGGTGAACTTCACTCTTGACTCCGTCGACGGTCCCGGGCGCGTCGCGGTCTTCAACTCCGGAAGCCTCGGGGGAGGGGTCGGCGAGCACGTCTTCGACGGAGCCGGCAGCACCTACACCCTGCCGCCCAACACCCACGCGCACCAGAACTGGCTCTTCACCGAGCCCGGGACCTACACCCTCACTCTCTCCATGCGGGTCACGCCGACGGGCGCCGACCTGGCAGGCACCGGCGGCGGCACCACGACTCGCCTGACGCCCACGGGCACGACGGGGGCGAATGGGCGCCCCGTCGTCTCGGAAGTCGTGGGCCGCACCGCCTCGGGCGATGAATGCGACCTCACGCTGGCGACGACCGGTGCTGACGCGCAACGCATCCTCCTCCTCGCCGCGGCACTGGTGTTCAGCGGCTGCGTGGCCGTGGGAGCGTCCCGGCGCAGGGGCGCGCAGGGCAGAGTGGGGAACCGCAGTGCCCACTAGGCGTCGCGCGGCCGGCCTGCTGCTCGCAGCCGCCCTGTCCGCCTCCGCGTGCTCCGGCGCCGCCACAGGGGCGGACGCCCAGAAGGACCACCGCATCCGCGTCGTCGCCACAACGGGGATCCTGGCGGACCTGGCGCGCAACGTCGCCGGCGACCGCGCAAGCGTCACGCAGATGGTGCCCGATGGCGCTGACCCCCACTCGTGGGAGCCCTCTCTGCGCACCATCCGCGATGTCGCCTACGCGGACGTGGCCCTGTCGAACTACCTGCTGCTGGAGGAGCACGCGATCATCCGCGCCATGGACGCCAACCTGTCGCCGAACGCGAAGTCCGTGTCCGTCGCCGAGGAGGCCGCCAAACAGGGGGCGACGGTGCTGCCCCTCGTGGAGGACCGGAGCCTGGACACCGTCTGGCTCGGCATGCGCGTGATCGGTAGCGGCCGCTCCCTGGGGGCGGACCGCTCATCCGAGGTCGACCTGGTCGCCACAGGGGTTGAGGGACCGGGCGCGGCGTCGGCCTACCTGACGACCTCCTTCGGAGACCCCCAGGTCGGATTCGCCTCCTCCGACGGCTTCGACGAAGCGTCGGGCTACCAGGCGGACACCTCAGTGCTGCCCGCCGACGCCCACCAGCACATGAGCTGGGCGTTCACACAGCCCGGCGTGTACCGCATCCACTTCGAGGCCCGCCTGCGCACGAGCCCCGGCGCCGCGCCCACCCCGCTTGGCTCCGGGACCGCTGTGTTCGCGGTGGGCGTCGGGGCGGACGAGGTCGCCGCACAGCAGGGCCGCGCCGTGCTGGCCGCCGGGCACGCCGACATCACCGCGGACCTCGACCGCGGAATGCTGACCCTCGCCGCCGACAAAGGCGCAGTGGGGGAGGGCGCCACACCGCTCCCCGCGGCGGCCCCGCCGGCCACTGGGGAAGGCGGGGGAGCAGACCCGACCGGGGGAACAGGCCTGTCCGCCATGGAGTCCTACAGCCTCGACGACGTCGTCATCGACGTGCCCACGCGGACCCTCACCCAAGTGCCGGGCACCGGGTACCGCTTCGTCGGCGAACCCGGCTCCGACGTGTACATGCTGCCGCAAGCCGTCCTCGGCAAGCACGTTCACGGCGAGATCGACCCGCACCTGTGGCACGACGCCCACAACGCCGCCGCCTACGTGCGCGTCATCCGCGACGCCCTGACGGAAGCGGACCCGGCCTCCGCCGACGAGTACCAGCGCAACGCGGCGGCCTACCTCGCGCGGCTCGACGGCCTCGACGCCGAGGTCCAGGCCGAGATCGCGCGGATACCATCCGAGCGCCGGCGCCTCGTCACCACCAACGACGCCTTCGGGTACCTCGCACGGGCCTACGGCCTCGAGGTCTCCGGCTTCGTCGCCCCCAACCCGGGGGTGGAGCCCTCCGTGGCCGACAGGGTGAGGCTCCAGGCGACGCTCACCGACCTGCGCATCCCCGCCGTGTTCCTGGAGCCCAACCTGGCGCGGACCCGGTCGACCCTGCGCACGGCCGCCGAGGACGCGGGGGTGCGCGTGTGCCCGCTCTACGGGGACACCCTGGACGCGAACGCCCCGACCTACATCGACATGATGCGCTTCAACGCGCACTCCCTGGCGACGTGCCTGGGGGACACAGAACAGGAGACACCATGAGACTCCGCACACGAGGCGCGGTCGCCTCCCTGGCGGTGGGGATCATCGCACTGGCACTGGGGACCGCCCCCGCCCGGGCCGCGGACGACCCGGCCCTGGATCAGACGGTCGCCGCCGACGAGGAGGCGTCGACCGAGTCCACAGTCATCGGCACCGGGCACGTGGACATCGGCCCCCGCATGGTGGACGGGCAGTGGAGCGTCGCCCTGCGCGACGACTCCGGCGCCCACCCCGTGTGGCGGGACCCCGACCGGACGGTGCTGCGCGTCAGCGACGCCGCCCTCATGGCGGCCCCCACAGGCTCCGACTACGCCTTCATGGGCGCCCAAGCGGGCGAGCAGTACTACGTCGTGCCGCAGACCCAGAACCCCGATGTCGTGTGGCTCGGCTGGAACACGCAGGACCCCGGGGTCGTCTCCGCCATCGACCGCGGGGCCACCATGCGCATCGGATCCGTCAGCGGCCCCGGGCGGACGTGGATGTTCCTCCAGGACGGCACCTTCGGCAAGCCCCGGCTCCTGGTCGACGGGCAGAGCGGTCAGGCCCAGGACGTGTGGGTCGACGCCTCCACCCACGTCCACGCCAACTGGGTGTTCACCGCGCCCGGCGTCTACACGGCTGCCCTCACCTTCTCCGCCCGGACCACCGACGGGCAACAGCTCAGCGCCTCGACGACCCTGCGTTTCGCAGTCGGGTCGCAGACCTCCGCCGACGAGGCCTTCGCCGCTGCTCCGGCTGCGGCCGCCGAGGCGGGCGCCACGGGGTCCGCGGGTTCTGCGGATTCTGCGGGTGGAGGGGGCTCGGCAGCCGGCCCCGCGGGGGACAGCGGCCTGGCCGACGACGGCGCCTCGGCGAACGAGGCGCGGGTGCCCACTGGATCATCCGCGGACGGGACCGGGCTCTCCGACCAGGTGATGCTCATCGTCGCCCTCGTCGTCGCCGCATCCATCACCGTGGCCCTCGGGGCCGTCCTCATCATGCGGTCGAGGAGCATCGCCGCCGAGCGCCGCAAGGCCATCGCGGAGGCCGACGGGGCCGAGGGGATGGACGGAGCAGCTGGAGCGGACGCAGCCGGGGGGACTGACCGGGCGGCTGGAGCGGCCGGTGCCGGAGGAGTGCGCCAGGCGGTTGGAGCGGCCGACGCCGACAGAACGGGCGGATCCGACGGAGCTGGGGGAGCGGACCGGGCAGGCGGACCTGGGGGAGCGGACCCGGTCCCCGCCTCGTCAACGGGCGAGCGGATGTCGGCTCCCGCCTCGTCGAAGGAGGGAACGCGGTGAAACAGTCGCACAGGGAAGGCGCCCGCCCGACGGGGGGCCCGATGGGGGAGGCGGGCAGCCCGCTGGTCGTGCGCGGCCTCAGCGTGAACCTGGGTGGGCGGCCCGTGCTGCGCGGCGTCGACCTGACTGTGTCGGCGGGGGAGCTGGTCGGGCTCATCGGCCCCAACGGCGCCGGCAAGACGACCCTCATCCGCGCCGTCCTCGGGCTGGTCCCCGCCGCCGCGGGCAGCATCGAATGCGCCGCCGCCGTCGGGTACGTGCCGCAGCGGCATGAGTTCGCGTGGGACTTCCCCATCAGTGTGCGCGACGCGGTCCTGGGCGCCGTGAGCGTCAGGCTCGGGCTCCTCGCGCGCCCCCGCCTCGCCCACCACAGGGCAGTTGAACGCGCGCTGGCGAAAGTCGGGATGAGGGAACTGGCCGACCGGCCGGTCGCGGAGCTCTCCGGCGGGCAGCGGCAAAGGGTGCTCGTCGCCCGCGCCCTGGCGCTGGAACCCTCCGTCCTGCTGCTCGACGAGCCCTTCACCGGCTTGGACATGCCCACGCAGGAACTGCTCATGGACCTCTTCGCCTCCTTGGCGGCATCGGGCTGCGCGGTCCTCATGACCACGCACGACCTGGTGGGGGCGCGCGCCCAGTGCGACCGCCTCTGCCTCATCAACGGCACCGTCATCGGATCGGGCGCACCCGATCAACTGCGCGACGCCGACGTGTGGGTGCGGACCTTCGAGGTGCGCGAGGACAACCCCCTGCTGAGCGCCCTGGGGGTGGTCGCGTGAACGGGGCGGTGATCGCGCGCGCCGCCGAGTTCCTCAGCCCTGTCGACTTCCTACGGGACCTGACGAATCCGGTTCTGGCGTTCCTGCCGCGCGCGCTCCTCATGGCGGTCCTCGCCGCCGTGGTGTGCGGCGCTGTCGGCGTGCACGTGGTGCTGCGCGGAATGGCGTTCATCGGCGACGCGGTGGCGCACTCCGTGTTCCCCGGACTGGCCATCGCCTTCCTCACGTCGGGGTCCCTGGTGCTCGGCGGCGCGATAGCGGGCGTGGCCACGGCCGTCCTGGTCGCCCTGCTCTCACACAGCCGGCGCCTCAAGGAGGACTCGATCATCGGCGTGCTCTTCGTCGGCGCCTTCGCCCTGGGGGTCGTTATCATCGCGCGCGCCCCGGGCTACGCGGGCAGCCTGCAGGACTTCCTCTTCGGGTCGATCACCGGCGTTCCCGCGTCGGACGTGCCAGTCGCCATCGGCGGGGGAGCGGTGGTGCTCGCACTGCTGTGCGTCTTCCACAGGTGGATCGTGGCCGTCACCCTGGACCGCGAGACCGCGCGCGTGGCGGGAGTGAAGATCCTGGTCACGGACCTGGTGCTGTACACGGCCGTCGCCCTGGCGGTGGTGGTCTCCGTGCAGACCATTGGGAACGTGCTCGTGCTCGCCCTGCTGGTCGCGCCCGCCTCGATCGCGCGCCTGCTCACCGACCGCCTCTTCACCATGATGTGGCTGTCGCCCGCCCTGGGGGCGCTGGCCGGGGTCGTCGGCCTCTACCTCTCATGGTCCATCGACGTTCCCACCGGCGCGACGATCGTCCTGGTGCTCATCGGTTTCTTCGCCCTCGCCTGGGTATTCGCCCCCCGCCACGGCGCGCTCGCCCGGGCCCGGGCGGCGAGGCGGGGGCCGTCCCGGGGGCTGTCCACTGCCTGCAGTTGACGGGGGCGGTGGCGGAGTGCGCTTGTTGGTGGGCGTCCTTGCTGGTGAGTCTCTTCGGCGGAGGGTTGTCCCTCGTTGGTGGGGGCGCTCTCCGTAGGTGGACGCTTCTCCGCGCCCAGGCCGCGAGGCGGGACTGGCCGGTCGTCGAGTGCGCTGTTGGTGGGTGGTGCCTCGCTGGTGAGCGCCCTCGTTGGTGGCGCCCCTTGAGGGTGAACACCGTCTCGTGCGCAGGTCGCGAGGCGGGGCTTGCTGGTTGCTGAGTGCGCTGTTGGCGTTGTGGTGGTGTTGTTGCTGCTGACGAGCGATTGTGCGAACTCATCGCCCAACGGAATCTCGTGGCGCCGACTCGGCGAGCCGTGAAAACGCCCGTTGTTTCACGTGAAACAACGGGCGTTCTGCGAGTTCGGGATATTTCACGTGAAACAACCGACGCTGATGTTAAGCTCGATCCCTTGTGCGTCGTTGCGCACGGCGCCACTCTCTCTTTGAGTACCCTTTTTCACGCGCGATGCTGTAGATGTGCTTTCGCCTGCCTTTGCTCCTGATCTCAATGTCCGTGGGCTTTGTTATCTTCTTCCCGAAGAACGCACTAGCCGTGGCTCCCACTATTAGTGGCAATGTGTACTCGAAGATAACTGTGAGTAGGCTCTCTTGCGCAAGCTCAACGAGTTTACTGAGTCCCGGACATCCGTCATTCCAGTAGAAGTACGCAAGGCATCCGAATCCAAGAAGGGCGAAAACGAACGCAACCAATGCTGATCTCATGCGGCTGTGGCGCTCAGTTGCCGTCACCCTTCGGGCGAGGGCGTCCTCCTCAGCAAGACCGTCAAGATTGAGTGAGTACAGTGTTTGATCGCCAATGTGCTGGTGTTGACTAATGGTGTTTCCGTCGCCAATACCGCTGATATTCTGCTGGTTCATGGGGCGCCTCCACTGGTTGGCCCACCGCCCAACACGATGTGCCTAACTCGATGATAACAGCGCTCACACGCGCCTAGGAGTCCTACTCCGTTCGTTGCGCGTTGAAGGTGAAGCCCTTGGTCCTGCGCAGCTCCATGAGGTCGTAACGCGGATCGAACCTCGACAGCGCTTGGAACCGCTCGTACACGTCCAGGCCGCGACCCAGGTCGATGACCCAGCCTGTGTCCGTTTTGATGACGCGGTCGTGGATGTCGGCAACGAACTCGTAGTCGATCTCGACGCCGAAATGGCCCCACGTCTGGCAGAGGTCGTTGAGCAGTTGCATCTGCTCAGTGGCTCTGTCGGGCTCTGCCCGACCGGTGGTGAGATGGACGCGAGGGGGTGCCGCCAGGCCGACGGCCTGGACCAGGTGGATCAGGATGTCGTGGATGTTCGCGATCTGGTGGCGCTTCCGCAAGTACGGGTCGATGATGGTGATCTTCTGGGCGTCCACCAGGTAGGGGAGCAGCATCTTGGGCAGGGACACCCCTATCCGCGCTTCGACCTCCTCGCGTTTGGGGATTGCGCGAGAACGCAGGGCGCCGAGGCGGTCGGCTGGTCTGGGAGCAGCCCCCTGCGCCGCCCCGCCCACCGGGGGCTGGGGATGAGCCCCTCTCGCGGCGGGCGGCTCGCCTGCGGGGCGGTCGTCGTCCGCGGTGAAGTACTCGGGGTAGTCGATCTCCTCCTGCGTGCGGATGGCGCGCTCGCCACCGGATGCCGACACCGTGTAGAGGAAGTGTGAGCCGGACTCCCGCATGGTCTCATCGAGGCGGATGATCTGGTCCTTCACGCGTTTGCGCCCCTCCATGGCCAGGCGCAGCAGCGACTCCAACTCGGCGGGCGTGCCGTCCCGGTCGGGGTGGATGAGTTTGACGAGGCCGGAGAAGGTCTTGCGGACGGCGTCGCGGTCGCGGGTCGACATGTGGGAGTCCAACTCGAAGTGGCCCGAGAGGTCCCCGGAGAAGTCGAGGGTGCGCAGGTGCCGGAGCGCCTCGGCCAGGTAGTCGACGATGAAGCCGTAGCCGGAGGTGAACAGCTCGGGCCGGATCACGTCGACCTCCCATCCGGGCAGGTAGTAGTGGATGCGGTCCATGTACGCCGTGTCGTGGTAGGCGTCGGGCAGCGCCTCGAACAAGTCGGAGGTGGCCAGCATGGCGGGCACGGTGCGCATGGTGTTGCCGACGAAGACCATGGACGCCTGCGCTGTCGTGGGGCTGTCGCCCCTCGAGAAGGACTTGTTCGCCAGGTAGTTCTTCATCGTGTCGACCAGGTTCTGCTCAACGCGCTTGCGCCCGGCGAACTCGTCGAAGGCGACGACGTCCCAGAATCCGACGAGGCCGATCCGGTGGGTCGCGTTGTTGACGAAGAGTTTCGCCAGGGTGACCTCGCCGCCGGACACCAGGATCCCGTGGGGTGAGAACTCGGAGTAGATGTGCGACTTCCCGGTGCCCTTGGGACCGAGCTCCACCAGGTTGTAGTTGCGCTCCACGTAGGGGACCAGCCGCAGGACTTGGAGCATTTTGGCGCGCTCGGAGAGCTTCGAGGGGTCCAGGCCCACGGATGCGACCAGCAGGTCGATCCACTCCTGCGTCGTGAAACGGCCCCGGGCGTCGGCGTACTCCTCGAAGGAGAACCGGGGCAGCTGGATCGCCTGCAGGCGCGAGACGTTCCACGGGGCGGTCTTGGCGCCCTCCAGGGCGGGGAAGTACGACATGTCGGCCATGCACCACACACCGCCGGTGAGCAGGCGGTCGTTGTCGCGGACGGTCTGGTCGGAGACCAGGGCGTTGGCCACCCCGAGGTTCTCGAAGAACGCCACGTAGCGGTCGTTCGCCTCGTCCAGGGAAACGGAGACCTTGTCAATGATCCGGTAGCCGCCCTGCTCGCGTATCCGGGATTTGATGAGTTCTGATTCGCCGCGGTTCACGTAGTGGGCGGCCAGGATCTTACGCACGGATTCGACGCCGGAGCGGATCTCCTCCTCGTTCGTCGTCGCGCAGTACTGCGCGAGCAGGAACTCCAGGACGTAGGAGGGGACGACGGCGTTGCCCTTGACCTGGTGCACCAGGTCCTTGCGGACGATGTACCCGGCGAAGGCGTTGGAGGCCTTCGCCTCGACGGGCGTGAGTTCGCGTGTCATAGGGTGAATCCTCCTAGTCCGCCGAAACCGGTGTCCCGGACTTCCAACTCCAGTGACGCGACGGGGGCGTCCGATGCGCGCATTCCGTTGACGACCTTGTGTGCGGCCAGCAGTACCGTCTTTCCCGCGTACTCCTGCAGGATCCCGTCCAGCAGGATGAGTTCGACGGTTCTGGCGCGGTCAAGGCGCGTGGCCTCGACCGAGTCCAGGGTGAGGCGCTCCACGTTCGACAGGGCATCGCCGGTGGTGGCGTCGATGATGCCGACCGTGATCTCAATGGGGCGGATGCGCTCGGCGATGGGGTCCTTCTGGATGACTTTCGGGGTGATGCGGGTCATGCTGATCCGCGATGTGGAGTAGGAGAGCTCGACCTCGACATCGTGGGCTTTGAGCCCGGCGGTTGTGTTGACCTCGATGACGGGAACACTGATCTCCTGCAGGCTGGCGCCACCGTGGACGAACTGGTCGCCCCGGCCCTGAATGCGGCTCCTGCGCATCCCGAAGGGCAGTGCGACATCCGGCCCGGAGGCGAGCCCGACATCGGCGGCGGGGAACACGGTGAAGTCGTCGCTGCTCTCCATGGCGTTGCCCAACTGGTAGCGGCGTTTCTTGAGGAGGATTTTCTCGGCGCGGGGCGCGGTCCCCTGCTTGGCGGTCGTGTCGTCGGGCAGGGGCCGGGCCTGGTAGAGGAAGCCATGGTCGGCGGTGATGAGGATCCGGTGGAAGTCCGCAGAGCGCAGGCGCGTGACCAGCGCAGCGAGATCCGTGAGCGCCTTCTCAACCGCCTCGGGCGTTCCGCTCTCGGAGGCCGCGTGGTCGCCGACGGCGTCGATGTGGTCGTGGTAGACGTAGATCGCTGCCATGCCCTTGCCCAGGGCGCGCAAGTCGTCCCTGAGCATTCCCGCGATCGTCTGGTACGAGTGCGCGGTGATCCGGTCGCCGCTGGCGGCCCGCAGCACCGCGTCGCGCGCGGCCAGGCCGCCCGTGGGCTCGCCGTCGGCCCGCACCTCCAACGCGTCGGCCCGCACACCGGTGCTGAGACTGCGGTTGGGCAGCAGTGCGGCCATGCCCAGCGCGGTCACGGACGGCAGCAGCGTATACCACGGGGTGATCTCGACGGTGGCGCCCCCGCGGGCGATGAGTCTTTCGGCCAGTTCGGCCCCCGCCTCGTACCTGAGCGCGTCGGAGACGATGACCGCGGTTTTCTTCGCGTTGCGGACCATGAGGTCGTAGAAGTCGGATTGTCGGCCCGGGTTCGACGAGGCGTGGGCGGGAATGCGCCATGTGGGGAGTGCGCGGACCGCCGCGTCCCACCGGGCGGACAGGGGGCGCAGGAAGTCGTGGAGGTAGATGGTCTCGACGGCCGCGTCGAGCTCTCCGAACACGTCGGGGTCCCCGGCGGCGCGCGAGGCGCGGACGTAGTGGCGGTACGCCTGGTCCACCTGCCACAGGCCGTTCGCAGCGTCGGTGTAGAGGGCGAATCCCTCACCCGCGGTGCGGAACGCGGCGTCCCGGTGGGTGTGGATCAGGTGGAGGAACCGGCCGCCGGCCTCGGCGGCCTCCCAGGCGCTGGCGGATTCCTCCTTCCAGAGCGAGGAGGCGCGCCTGCTCCTCTGCGTGCGCACGTCGGCCGCATTGGCGCGTCCGTCGATCAGGGAGGCGACCGCGCGGTGGATCAGCTGGTCGTCGACGCCCGGGGTGACCAGGTCCCGCTCCAGGTCGGCGGTGTTGAGGCTGGGGAGTTCTTCGGCCAGGCCAAGGTCCTCGCTGATGCGCGTCGCCCAGACTTTGACGGCGTCCTGGTTTTTGACGCCGCCCATCCAGGTGGCGAAGTCGCGTTGGGCCGAGGCGAGGGCGGGGTCCCAGCCCCGGCGCTGCTCGATGAAGAGCCATGTCATGAGGTTGTTGAGCTCTGGGTCCCCCTGGTACTTCCAGATGGAGCGCGTCCCTTCCCAGAAGAAGTCGGCGAGCCCCCATTTGAGTTTGCTGATCTTAGCCTGTTCGCGCGCGTCGGAGTTGGCCAGTTCGACGAAGATCGAGGAGAAGGAGTGGTCGTGGATGTCCAGCAGGACGGCGCTCATGACGGCCAGCAGCTTGTTCTTGTCGTTGATCTGGATTTTGCGGTCTTTGATGCGGCGGATGCGCTCACGGGTGAAGAAGCCGTCGTACTCACGAAGGATGGGCGTCAGGTCGTCGTCCAGGTCCAGTTCGCGGGCCAGCATCGACGAGGCGTCGGCGGAGAACGCGGGGTACCCGCAGCGGATGTCGGCCAGCAGGTCCGTGTCCAGTGGGGGCAGGCCGCCGGGACGGTAGAGGATGAACGCGTCTTTCGGTTGGTCGTGGAGGATCCGGAGTTTGGTGGCGAATTCGTTGTGGTCGACGGTGATGAGGTGTGCGTCCGGCACCAGGGAGGCGACCTCGTCGACCTGGTCGGTGTACTCGCGGCCCTGGTCGAGCCAGGTGACCAAGCGCGCGCGCGTCAGCAGTTCGCGCAGGCCGTCGGCCAATGCGGAGGCGTCGATTCCACTCATGGCCTTATTGTCGCACCTCCGGCACGGCATCGGTGCAGAGGCGGGCGCGCAGGTCCTTGAGCTGTGCGATGGCCCGCCGGAGGCTGTCGTTGTTCTGAGCGGCGCGCTCGGCGTCCCAGTAGTTGGTCATGAGGTCGGCGAGGTGACGTGTGTAATCGTCAGAGAACTGCAAGTCGTTCCCGCTGCCCTGGGTCATCTCCCGGCCTTTTGGAGACTTTGACTTTCTGAGAACTTTGAGAAGCTCGTTCTTGTGGTTGTGTATCGGTGCGAGCTTCTGCGATGCGGGGATCGCTGCAATGTCCACGCCGCAAAAGCTGGCCAATCCTTCGCAGTCCGCGAGTACCCAGGATTCGATGCACGTGCAGACGATACGGAGGACGAAATCGGCAGGGATATGCGTGAGTTCCTCTTCCAGGTCTTTCCGCATATCGACTGGGCATTTGTTATCGCTGTCGAGGAACAGGATACGAGGGATCTGCCTGGCCGCTTCTGCGTGCTTGGTGATTGAGCGGATTATGTTTCCGCTCCCCTTCGCGCAGAAGATCATGTACTCCTCGGAGGCCCATCCCGTTGCCGTCATCAGGGCGCGCACAATGGGTTCGTCAGTGTTGCCCTCGACGAAAACCTGTGGGTGCCTTCTGACAGTCATCGGTGGTCCCATATTCCGAGTGGGATTCGTCGCCGGTTCACGGAGTCCACGGCGTTGGATAGGGGGAAACCCGTTTTGACGAAGCTGCGCACACGGGGGTCTTGCGACTCGGAGAGAAGCGTCCCTTTGGTCCCCGTGTCCGTGGGCTCGAGCATGAGAACCTGGTCGGGGCGGATGAGTTCGTTGTCGATGAGGTCGGGGGAGTGGGTGGTGATGATCATCTGCACGTTCCTGTCCGCTGCGACCGCAGCGAAGAAGTCTGGAAGCGAACGGACGACGGAGGGCTGCATGAACAGCTCGGGCTCCTCGATGAGGACCAGCGACGTGTCTTTCGGAAGCGTTGCCAGTTCGAAGAGGATTCCAAGGATGCGCAGGGTTCCTTCGGAAAATTGGTCGTGTGAGAACACTGTTGATGTGTTCGATTCACCAGTGTATGAGTCGCTGTAGAAGTCAAGGTCCTTTCCTGTGCCGCGACGTTCGTAGGTCAGATTGGGTATTTCGTGGACAATGGAGGCCAGGATCGGCCGGATGCGCGCGATTGCGGGTGCCAGAACAGTGTCGGGGAGCGAGGCAGCACGCTGGGTGAAACCGGTGGCGTGCTCGTCGTAGCGCCCGCGTTCGAGCATCTTCTTCGGATTCGGGTGGATGTAGTGGATGTCGGCAAAAAAGTCGCGGATGTCCCTGATGTCCTCGTTCGTGAGGTCATGCTGCAGAGCGGTGTACTCACTGCCTTGAATCAGATCGCCGTTAACCCTCGCCAGCTTAGCGTTGATCTGTTCGAGGTAATTCGTCGGGGCCCCTGTCGCGCGTTTGGCTCGTTCACCGATGACGAAGAGCCCCTCCTCCTCGGCGAAGCAAGGCGAGAGGAGGAGTTCGTAGGTCTTCTGTTCTTCGCCTTCCGCAAAGGCGAAGGCGAGGAAGGCCGTATTCTCCTCGCTGAAAACATAGGAAACACTCTTGGGCCCACCGCGCCGTTCCGCTGCTTCGCGCAGACCCATCTTGGCCACGTCGGAGATGAAGCGCAGGGCGTCGAGCAGGTTGGACTTGCCGGCGGCGTTGGGGCCGACGACGAAGAGGCGTGTGTTCAGGTCGAACTCGATGTGGGCGAAGTTGCGCCAGTTCCGCAGCTCCACGTGCGTGAGTTTCATGGGCATCGTCCTTTCCCTCGTCTTCGTCCAAGCGTGTGCGGCCCGGTACCCGCAAGCGCGTTTCCTCTAGTCTCCCATGATCAGGCTAACTCTGCGTGGACCACCAGACGTTGCCCTTGCGCTCCTCCTTACGCATCCACGTCAGGTCGGCGGGACGCACATCGAGCGCCGGGGAGGCCAGCTCGTCCAGGTCCTCGCGCATCCCATAGGCCAGTTTGAGGCGGTTCACGCGCACGCCGTCGTCCAGGTCCAGGACGATGCGGCGCTGCGAGAGCGGGTAAAGGGTGGAGTCGATGTACCCCTGCACGTCGTGCAACTGGGCCCTCAGCTTCTCCCGTTTCCCCTGTGCGCGGGTCCGGTCGCTGCCGCCCATGTCCGGCAGGCGCCGGTTGATGACTTCGATCTGGTCGGCCAGCTTCGCGACGACTTCGGAGGCGTACTCGGTGAGCACGTGCCCCACGGTGTCGGGAGTGTAGCGGTGCAGGTACATGAGGGCCTTGAAACTGCCTTTAGGCGACGAGAACATCCAATAGACCGGGCGGTTGGAGTAGGCCTGCTCGTGGTCCTTGAGGAAACCGCTCTTCATGTACTTGAGCAGTGCTGCCCGGGAGTCCACCACCGGTCTGGGGGGTTGGAAGTCCGCGTCACTCGATGTTGGTTTCTTCACGGCCAGGCAGCGCGCCAGGAAGTCGAGGTTCTGCCCGAGGCTGTCCGCACCCAGTAGCGCGCTCAGCGCATCGGTGAGGCGCAAGTCCGCATTGTCGTGGAAGAGCGAGTCGGTGATCGGGATGATCCCATCGGCGTCGGGCATGAACGAGGCGGTGGGCACCCGCGCCTGGAAATCGTCGAGCGTCGACCCCTGGTCCGCCAGGATCAAGCCGGGCGCATCGAGGCTGTAGCGGCCCATCATGACGCCGATCAACCAGGAGACCAGTTCCGTCGCGCTGCGCTGGTAGTGCAGCCACCGGTACTCCTCCTCGCCGCGCTCCTCGTCTTTCGAGGGAGTGAACGCGAATCGTGGATTGTAGGTCAGCGACACGCGGGACAGGGGCACGTCGATCTCGACCTCGTCCTCCAGGCCATACACCCCGGCCCAGAAGCGGTTGTTCTCGCTCTCCAGGCGCTGGGCCTCCCGGGCGGTGCTTACGCTGCGCTCGTACCAGGCGGCGAAAAGCTCCTCCAACAGGGATGAATCGCCCACCAGATAGGGCGGGCGCTGGAAGTCCCACGAGGTCTCGCGCGCGTCCCAGTCGTCCCGGAAGATCTCAATCAAGCGTTCAATGGGTGTCGGGTCGAAACTCTCGGGTTTGATCCACGGAAGAGTCTTGATCTGTCCGACTTCGAAGTGGGTGCCGGGAGCAATAGCTTCAAGAATTTTGGTCACAACGGTGGAGTTCGCAAAGGACATTATGGCCGGGTGGTGTTCTGTATCAGAAAATAATGCCTGTCCCACATGACTGAATATAAAACTCTCGTTGTAGAGACGGAAGGATGGGGCGCCACTTGAAACGTTAGACCACGAGACGCATGGTTTGAAGTAGTAGTCAGGGTTGCGCACAACCGACCGGGGTCTGAAATCCCAGATCTCCTTGCCGTCATCCTGCCAATTGACAAGGTAGTCTTGGTTGCCCCACCACTTACGGAAGGATCCTCCCTTGTTGTGGGGGAACCACCGCGCGCCGGAGGCGTCGGCGTCCTCCCTGCTGGTGGCTGTCAGGTACGAGCGGGACGAGCTGACCTCGAACCATAGGCGGAGGAACCGCTCGTTATCGGCGGTCGCGAGTCCCTGCCTGGGCTGCGCGACCTCAGCCAGCGGAGTTTTAAATCCCTCGAGAATCTGATCTGAGATCGAATGCAGAAATGCGGATCGAGGCATTCTGGTGATGCGAGAATATGTGACTTCAATATTGTCAGACGACTTTGGATTCTGTGCCGCTTCCTGTAGGCGCTGAATGCGAACTGGATTGCTTGGTGATGTGGCTGGTTCGCTAGCAGTAATAAACCTGATGGTACGATCTGAATGTGGGCAGGTATTCCAGAACACTGTCGCGCAGAAGTCTAATTGGATTCCAGCAAGGCCGCGCCCAAGCATTGCGATACTCTGAATGGAAGCGTTCTTGAGCAAACGAATGCGGAATCGTTCGAATGAGCTGGTCAGCATCCAGGAATTGAGTGTGAGGGTGCCGATCGAGGCACGTTTTCTTGTGAAGGTGAGGGCATGTTGCATGAACATCGTGGCAAGGTCTTGCCGTGAATCGGGGTAGGACTGCCGGGCATACTCCTTTAGTCCGTCGCCGAATTTCTTTGAGACAAGGTACGGCGGGTTCGCCACCATCGTCGTGTAGCGGGAGTCCTCCAGGACCCGGCAGATCCCGGCCGCTTCGCGCCACTGCTGCGCATCGGCGAATCCGAGCTGCACGTCGCGGCGCCCCTCCTCGATACTGCGGGCGACGGCCTCGAAGACCTCGGCGGTCCCAGCGGGCACACGGATGAGGGAGCCGAAGGTGTCGGCATTGCGCAGGTCCTCGATGACGCGGTTGACCTCCAGCCCCACCGACGCGCGCTCGCAATCCTCGCTCCCGAAGGCGCCACGGACAGCCTGTGCGATCTCGGCGGGGGAGAGGTCCTCCAAGACGACCGAGTGGACGTGGGTGATGCGCGGCTGCCCAGCACCCGGTCCTGGGGCCGTGGCCTTGCGGTCCTGCTCACGCAGTTTGCGCTCCAGGAAACCCGGGTCGTGCTCCACGGCCTTCATCATGAGGGCGAAGGACGCCAACTGGACAGCCCGGGCGTCGATCTCCGCGCCGAACAGGTTGTTGTCCAGAATAGCCGCAGCGATCCGCCGCTTCGGGTACCCCGCCTCCACGTACATCTGCCACAGGACGTCGAAAGCGTAGGTGAGCATGTGCCCCGACCCGCACGCCGGATCGATGACGCGGAAGTCCTTCGGGTCCCCGATCCCCATTCCCTGGTCTTCCTGGCCCGGCACGGGGGCCACCAGGTAGTCGAAGCGGTCGCGCAGGGGCGAGTCCGGGTGGGCGCGCAGCCACTGCGCCCCCACCGTGTTCTCCACCAAGTACCGCACGATCCAGTGCGGCGTGAATAACTGGGTGACCGGGGCCAGATCCTTGCTGGTGATCTTCCCCTTCGCGTCGTTGATCTGCTGCTTGCGCTCCGCGATGTAGAACTGGTAGAGCCAACCGATCACCTCCACGCTGGGGCCGCCCGACTCGCCCGCAGCGATGCCCTCCACGATGTCCGCCCGCACGCTCGATGCCGACAGCAGGTCGCTGGGCGGCACCAGGTTCGTCCAATGGTCCCCGGCGGGGAACATATCCGGTATCAGCGGGTGCCACAGGTCGAAGTAGGCGCTCAGCAGCACCACGTACGCCTCCACGTCCCGGTTCTCGAAGAGCAGGCGCCCGACCCGCTGCGCCACGCCCGGACGTCCGTCCGCGCCGGGACTGGCGGGAGCGCGGTCGACGCGGGGATCGAAAGCGCCGACACGCGCCTGCGACAGGCACTCGGGCTCGGAGGAGGCGCCGGTGGGCGTCACCACCATGTGCGTCCCCGACACGCCGACGGCGTCCATGTACCGAAGCGCCGTCAAACGGTTGAACCACGAGTACGCCGCCTCCCGCGCCGCGTCCTCGACGCCGCCGTGGTGGGCCACCGCCTGTTCGATCCGCCTGCGGTCCTCCGCCTCGGTCAAAGGATCGTCCAGCAGCCGCTGGATCGCCCCCGTCGCCTGGCCGATGAGGCGCGCGCGCGACTTCGTCGCCAACGACTCCAGCGCGTTGATAATGATGTCCATCTCGTTCCTCAGCGTCGGATGATATTGCCGTTCGAAACAGCCCTGTGCAAAGCGGCGCGCAGCTCCTCGACGTAGGCGTCCACGTCGCCGGGAGTGCGTATCGTCGTGCGGCACAGGTCGCGGGTGAGCGCGGAGAGCTGGACGACCTGGGGCGGTGCCGCGCGCCCGCCGGGCGCCTCATCGGAGTGGCCGGGCCCCTCGTCGACCCGCGCGTGCGACGCGATCAGCCGGGCGAACAACTCCGCGGACAGCGCATCCGCTTTCTGCGCGGCGATCACGATCGCCCCCGGGTCGGTCATTCCCTTGATCGAGGCGCACTCGGCGTCGATCCGGCTCAGCGCCGCCTCGCGGGCAGCCGGGTCCGCCTGCCCGAACTCGTCGGACGCGGTGACCTCGGCGCGCACCCCCTCGAACGCGTCCAGTGCCTCCGAGCGCCGCTCCTCGACGAAAACACGGCGCGCCCGGTCCACCCGCTCCCGCAGAGGAGCCACCTCGTTCGTGCGGTTGTACAGGTGCTCGTCGCTGACCAGGGCCCGCAGTCCCTCAATGGCGCGCCGCCCGTCCTCGCCCACGCCATCCCCGTAGGCGGCCAACGAGTCGGCCGCGCGCATCGCGTCCTCGACGGCGGGCATGTGGCGCGTGAGGAACTCCTGGAGCGGCTGCAGGAAGTCGGAACGGATCTCCACCACGTCGTCGAAAACCGCCTGAACACCGGGCGCCAAGTACGCCTCCGCGCCCAGCGGCCCGGCGCCGACCGCCTCCAACGCGGCCTCCGCCTCGTCGATCTCCCCGCCGAAGTCGAACGGCGTACGACGCGCCCGGTCCAGGACCGCGCGCCACCCCCGCACAGCGTCGTCGACGGCGACGGCCCGCGCGTTGTCGTCGTCCAAGCGCCCGTCGGACAGGACGAACTCCTTCGCGAAAGCGCGGAAACGCGCCAACGCCCGCTGGTCCACCTGCCTCTTCGGCTCCAGGAGGATGCGGGAGCGCTCCTGGGAGACGCGCAACCCCGACGACAACTCCGTGCGCGTCAATGGGCGCTCGTTGAGTTTGGCGTCCACAAGGCCGCGGCGGATCGCTGTCGCCACGATCGCGAGCACCGCGTTCTGCCCCCACCCGAAGGGGGCGGCGCGGAAGTGGTCCACGGCGTCCCGCACGAAAACGCTGCGCCCCTCCAGCTCGCGCGACTGCTTCACCCACTGCGCGAACTGGTCCGCCAGAGGGTTCGCCGCCTGCAGGCCCTCCTCGGGCAGCAGCCCCTCGTCCTCGTCGCGCAAGAACCGGTCGACGTCGCTTTCCTTCAACTTCGCCAAAGGCAGGGCGTCCCCCATCCGGTGGTAGACCCGCCCCACCACCACGCCCATTCCCTTGTTCACCGCTTCGGCGGGCGGCATCGAGGCCGGGACCTCCACCTCGGAGCCGTCGGTGAAGAACCGCGCGCCCTTGAAAGACATCCTCACCGCGGCCTTGATCCGCTCGTCGCGCTCGTTGTTCTGCTCGCCGTAGGTCTGGATCAACCGCTTGCGCCCGCTCGGCGCCGAGGAGCCAGTGGCCCCGCGCACGTACCTCTCGGTCCGCAGGTACATGTAGACCTCTTCAACGGTCTCATCGCTCAACGCCAGCACCACCGTCAGCGTGTCCTGCCCGCCCGTCGAGCGGATGCGCGCCGCCTCCGCGTCGACTTGCGACAACGGGGTCACGCAATTGAGGACGAGGGACTCCGTGGAAGCGGGCCTCATGCAGTCCATGATCGTTGTGATCCGCAGGTCCAGGTCCGTGTCCGGGTGCCGGTACGAGGCGGCCGCATTGCCCAGGACCGCGCGCACCGACCGCATCAGGTGGCCCGTCACCTCGCCCTCCGACACGGACATCCGGCCGATCTGCTGCTTCACCTCCTTCTCCTCGTCGGTCATGTATGTGTACGTGCCCTCAGGGAGCTTCTGCACGAAGTACTGGCCGACCAGGGCGTCCAACGACCGCTTGACGCGGGCCTCCAGGGCGGTCGCGTCCTGCCCCAGGTCGCGGCGCAGCAGCACCACCAGGTTCGACGGCGCGCACGGGAAGTCCTTCACGTAGCGAGCCAGCAGCAGGGCCTTCAGAACGGAAATGGTGAAGGGGTCGGAGGTCAGCGAGTTCGCCTGCGCGCGGTGCAGGTTCTCCTTCACATCCGACTTCAGCATCGCGGCGATGCCGTCGTAGAACTGGTCGAAGGACGCGATGGTCCCGATCGGGCGCTCCTGCAGGTCCTGCGCGATCTGCTGGCACACCCCCAGCAGTGAGCGCGCCCCCACCGACGAGTGCCGACCCGTGAACAGCCCCGACTCGGACATGCCGATCATCGTCTGCGAGAACATGTCGAACTGGTAGTCCACGAACGGGTACTTCGCGATGAACGCCTCCTTGTCCGCGTAGTTCGAATACGCCTTCTGCCACGCCGGGAACGTGAACATCGAGGCGAAACCCGCGCCGGAGCGCGACCACTGCCCCTCCAGTACGGCGCGCCCCGCATCGCTCTTGGCCAGAAGGCGCCGCGCGATCACCTGCTCGACCTCCTGAGTCGACAAGTTGATCTGCGTGGTGAAACGCCCCTGGATCTTCGAGAAGTCGTTCCCCTGCTGCTCCCCGAGGCCGCCGATGACGTCATCGAGCTTCTCCTGCGAGGTGACGAACACCCACGCCCGTCCCGAGCACTTCGTGAACAACTGCTCGGTGATGGTCTGCAGGTTCAGCATCAGGTGGGTGTTGCGGCCGATGAACTGGCCGACCTCGTCGATGAAGAAACCGATCCGCGCGCCCGGCTCCCGGGAATCCAGCCAGTGGGCGACCTCGTCGGCGAAGGCCTCCGCCGAACGGTTCAACGACGCCCGGTAGGACGCGATGGGCTTGTCCACCTCGATGCCGACCCCGGCCAGCGCCCTCGCCGTCGGCGCCTCGGCGAACACGGTTCCCGCGCGGCGATCCTCCCACTCCCCGCCCGCGACCGCGCGGAAGCACTCCTTGAACTGGTCGAACAGGCCCCGGTCCACCAAGTCCCGCTCGAGGGCCCCCACGCCCAGATCCGCCGTGTAAAGGCCCCGTGCCTCGAAGAACGCGCGGTAGAAGACCTCGATCATCGCCTCGGGGCGCGACGTCGCCTTGTCGTCCTTCGCGTCGATGTTGAACAGCATCGACAGCGCCGGGATCTGCTGGCTGCGCCCGATCCCGGCGATCAGCATCTCATGGCCGCGGGCCTTCTGCGTGAAAACCTCCGCGACCTGCTGGCGCGTCATCTCCCCCGAGCCGCGGACATCGCCCAGCAGGTACGACATCATTTTCAGCATATGGGACTTGCCCGAGCCGAAGAACCCCGAGATCCACACGCCGTTCGACTGGGGCCGGGGGGCGTTCCACTCGTCCAGGATCCGGTCCAGGCCCGCGCGGATCTCCGAGGTCATCACGTACTCGTCGACCTCGGAGCGGATGTGGGCGGACTCGTCCGCCTTGATCACCCCGTCGATCGTGCGGTTGATGTCCTTGGCGTAAATGCCCGTCATGTCCATTGGCTACTCCCCGGTCCTCTCGGTCGCGCCGCCAGCGCCATCAAGAGCATAACGCTGATCTAGAAGGTCGAAAGCGCGGTAATAGTTGTCCTCGCCCACCCGGTCGAAGAGCACCAGCGACGACGCCCGCTCCGGCGACTGGTTGTAACTGCCGGGGAAAGCCAGCACCAACGGCCTGCGCGAGGCCAAGGGCTGCAGGCAGTTGAGCAGCCTGTGCGCCCTCACGAGGGGGAACAGGTGGTGGACCCCCGTCACCAGAACGGCGCGCGCATCCGCGTCGCGCGCGATCTCGCGGTCGATGGCCGGTGCCAGGCGGGCTTCCGGGTCGATCAAACCCTTCAGGCCGTCGCGGAAATCCTGTTCGGGCATGTTCCCCTCGGCCTCGATGATCGTCTCCAAGTAGCCCGACTCCCTCCATAGGCGGTGGGCCAGGTCGAACACGTCCACCACAGTCAGCGGGTAGTGCTGGCGCACCCGGGACGTGAGGCGGCGGACCGCCTTGTCCACGCCCGGCTCCCACTCGGGCCGGTAGCGCAGCACGAAATACGGGACCTCGTTGCCCAGGCCCTCCATCTCGATGAAGCGCTCGGAGGTCATCACCTGGTAGGCGATGTCGAAGGTGTCGTCCAATGACCGCGCGTAGGTCCGCCTCATCCTGATCGCCTCATCCTGTACTGCTCCAATGCCTCGCCCTCCAACACGTCGAATTGCGCCTGTGGAACCGGGAAGGCCTCCCGCAGCGGCCACCCCCAGGGCTCCGGCGCCCCGTTCACCAGCCTCGCCACCGACGGGGGGACAAGCAGGGGCAGGGGGGCGCCCGCCCCGTCGATGAAACCCGCCTCCCGCAAACAGCGCAGGAACACGCTGCGCTGCCTTTTACGGTTCGCTGCCGACAGGGCCGCCAGGCTCGGCTCTGTGAGGGCTTTGAGCCGCCAGAACTCGTCGAAATCCGCTACGCGGAACGGCCGCTCCGCCAGCACCAGCGCTTCCCACACCGCGTCGCGCGCGCAGTCGGCGAACAGGTGCGCCTCGCTGACGATGGCCAGCCACAGCAGCAACTCGAAACCGGGCCGCGCCTGGGCGACGTGCGCGAGAGCGTCCGGACCGAGGTGCGAGAGGTGGCGTGTCGTCGTGGTGGCCAGGCGCCTGCGGTTCTGGGAGGACTGAGTGCGCGTGAGGTTGTCGGCCACCAGGCGGTCGTTGACCGCGCGTACCGGCATCCCGTCCGCCAGGAGCCCCGCTGCCTCAACGGTCCCCGGATTGACCAGGCCGCCCACGGTTTGCGCGGAGGAGTAGGCGGGCAGCATCGTCGGCGTCATCTCCTCGGCTGTAGACAGGTACCTATCTATAGTACGGGGCTCCCGGTGCCGCCGGGGGGCAACTGGGGCGTGTCTTTACTCGGGAACCTGCGCCTCCCGCCACGCCTGCTGGGAGGGGCACGGGCGGGAGGCCGCCCATCCACTCGGTGTTGCCCTTGTGCCCGGCGGGGCGACGATGACGCGCGTGGGCGCCGGGCGGTGGTTCGCCCTGCGAAGGGTGTGCTCCGCGGGGGACGCGCTGGGCGCGCTTTGTGGGGCAATGAGGGTGGACGCATACGGGGGTCGTGCGCGTGGGCATGGTGGCAGTGGGCAGAGTGGTCCAAAATGCGTCTGGGTTTCGCCGCGTCTGGGCGGCTCCGCGTCGGGCTGGTCCAAAATGCGTCTGAGTTCGACGGTTTTGGCCGGATCTGGGCGGATTCGGGCAGACTCAGACGCATTTTGGACCACATGCCCGTCAAGCTCCCATTTCCATCCGAGACTCAGACGCATTTTGGACCACTGAACGGACCGCCGAGCCGCGGACAGCGATCACCACGGGGTCAGGCGGTGGCGCCGCGCTCCGTGCGACGCGGTCCACGCCCTTGAGCACGGGGGCGCGCAGGGCGTTCATCAACATCGGCGTAAAATGTTAAATGAGATGGGCGTAAAATGTTAGGTCGGTGTGTGGCAGGAGGCCACCGGGGCCAGTGTGCGCGGCGGAGGGGCGGAAGCGGACCGGGCAAAGGTCCAGGGCTAGGGCGTGCTGTGCACCAATCGCGCGGTGAGCGGACCCGCCCAACCCCCGGGCAGGGGCCCGGGGTCAGTGCGCGCCGCGCACCCGTTCCTCCATGTCGGGGGCCGGGAACCACACGATGCGACGGCCCCGCTTGGTGCGGGCGAGGAACCCCGCCTCCTCCAGGCCGCGCAGGTCGTTGTGGGCGGTCTGGGCCGACACGCGGTGGGTGCTCTGGTGGTCGACTGCGGAAACAGAACCACTGGGATCGCGCAGGAACGACTCGATGACGGCGATCTGCCGGTTGTTCAGCGGCGTCCGTCGCAACAGGGCCGCCGCGCGCCCCAGCTCCGACGACTTCCTGGCGAGGTACGCGTACAGGTCGGTGATGGCGCGCGAGACCACCCGCGCCTGTGCCAGCAGGAAGTGGGTGAGGTCCCCCTCGTCCTGTTCGACGCGCAGGAAACTGCGGGCGTAACGGGCGGGGGCCTGGCACAGCAGGTGCGAGATCGATAAGAACTCGGCCAGGAAGAAGCCCTGGTGGAGCATCGACCACTGGAAGAGGGCGCGCGCGGTCCGGCCGTTGCCGTCTACGAAGTAGTGGTCGTACCCCATCATGAAATGCACGATGATCGACCGGACCAGCGGGGGGACGTACTGGTCGGCGAAGTCGCCCACCCCATTGGCGAAATCGCAGAGGCGCCGCATGCGCTCCGGCAGTTGTCCGGCGGGCGGGGGGACGTGGAGCACCTGGTCGTCCGTCTCATCGCCGTGGATCCGGGTGCGCTCCTCGCCGGGCCGCTGGATCCTGCCCACGTCGGCGGGGTCGTCCAGGGTCCCCCGGGTGACGACGGCGTGCACGTCGAGGACCATTCGGGGCGTCAGCGGCTGGTCCTTGAGCTCGCGCACCCGTTCAAGGGCCATGCAGTTGTTCAGGATCATCTGCTCGGAGCGGTCCCGTGGGCGCCGTTTCTCCCGGAGCATGCGCTTGGCGTCCCGCCGGGTGGTCGAGGCCCCCTCCAGCTGGCAGGAAGTGATCGCCTCCTCGTAAAGGGAGTTCACCAGGTACCGGTCCCGCGTCACCGGGTTCGCGACCGGATCGGGCAGCTCCAGACGGCCCCTCGCTTGGGAGGAGATGGCGTCGATGAGCCGCAGCAGGGGATCGGGCAGGTTGAAGGAGAATCGCGTGCCGTCGACCATGGTGAAGGGGGTGGGGCGGGCGGTGCGGGCCCGGTCCTGGCGGACGGCGCACCACCACTGTTCCCGTGTGAGGGGCTCGGGCGGTCCGTGATGGGTGAACCATTCCCATGGGTGGTATTCGCGGTCTTCGACTCCGCCCAGTAAAACGTTCAACGTCCGTGCGTCCGGTGGCGCGCCGCCGGACAGCAGGGCCTTGAGAACCGCGTCGCGCAGTTCAGCGAGGCGCATCGGCGGTGGTGCGGGTATCACCATCGGACCCTCCTGAACATCTTGCAACTTCTTATTTAGACAGAATTAGAAGTTAATGGAAGTCGGGACGCGACCGCTGATTGGTGTGGCGCGGAAAGGCGGGGGTGGGTGGATGGGGTGACGGACGTGCGGGACGGGGCCGACACGGTCAGGGCAGGGAGAGTCCTGCGGCCCCGAGGGCTGCCCGTCCTTCTGGGACGAGGCGCACACACCGGTTGGAGTGGGTTCGCTCAATCCACGACAGCGCGAGCAGTCGAGCGCAGATCGTGGACCCCAGCCCGCCCGCCAGGTGGAACACGCGGTGGGTCGTGTCCAGGCAGGGTTTGCCCTCAAGGCGTTCTGGATGTGGGATCCCCCATGAGCGGAGCAGCTCGTCGCCGTCCTCAGTCACCTGGAGGTGCGCTGAGATGTAACCGTGCGCACTGAGTTCCTGGAGGAGCCGGACACCGAGCTCGCCGGCAAGATGGTTGTAGCACGTTCTGCCCGCTGCGAACTCCGTGTTCGCCCGATGGGCGTTGTAGTTCTTCGGACTTGGGAAGTTGGCGCCGGCGATAGAGGCAAGGCTCTCGATGACGGACGCCACCTCCGGTCCTGCGAGGCGGACGTAGCGGTGGCGCCCTTGCCTGACTTCCCCGACGACGCCCACGGCCTTGAGCACAGCCAGATGCTCGCTCATCGTCGATTTGGACACCGAGCAGAACCCCGCCAGCTCGGTGGGGGTCCAGGCGGCTCCGTCCATTAGGGCGCCGCACACCGCTGCTCTGGTGCGATCCGCGAAAGCGCTGCTGATCTTTGAAATATCAGGCATCGCCACTGGAAGGGTTCTGAACGTCACACTCCCGCTCCTCTCCTGAACGGATCTAATCGTTCCACAGTTCGGCGCCCGTCGAACCGTCGCGGTCCTACCCTTCCACCATCCGCAAGCTCTTCACGGACAAGGAGTGAACACCGTGGCTGGAACGCTGCCCATCGGCTGTGCGAGCCGACTCCACTGGATGAACGCGAACCGCGGTTCTGCCCCGCTCGGCGAGGTCGCACCATGATGGATCCGCGAACGGGCCCCGATGAGCGTCGAGCGCGCAGGTCCCTGGTAGGGGCTTCAGCGGGATTCTTCGTGGTCATGCTGGACACCACGATCGTCAATGTCGCCCTGCCCTCTATCGGTGCTGGGCTCCACGCGTCCTTCCAAGGACTGCAATGGGTCGTTAACGCGTACGCCATCGCCCTGGCCGCCCTACTGCTCGGTGCAGGCGGCATGGCCGACAGGTTCGGGACACGGCGAGTGTACGAGGCCAGCCTCCTGCTGTTCGCCATCGCGTCCTTGGGATGCGCGCTCAGTCCAGAACTATGGGTTCTTCTGGCGTCTCGATTCGCGCAGGGGGTGGCCGGAGCATCCCTGATCCCGACCAGCATGGTCCTGGCGGCCGACGGTTGCCGGACTCCTGAGGAGCGTTCCGTTGCGCTGGGTTGGTGGGGTTCTGCCGGTGGTCTCGCTGCGGCAATGGGGCCCGTCCTCGGCGGTTGCCTGGTTTCAACGCTGGGATGGCGGTGCGTCTTCTGGGTCAATGTCCCCATCTGCGTCCTGATCCGCTTGGTCCTCACTGGCAGCGGTTCGCGCCGTGCTGGCCGCAGTCGGAGGAGAGCAGCACCATCCGATGGGGCGGGTCAAGTGCTGTCCATTCTCGCTATTGGTTTGACTTCGTTCTCCGTGATCGAACTCGGCAGCAGCTCCACACGGATCCTGGGGAGCGCGGGATGCGCGGCGGCCGCCGCTAGCTGGTGGGCTTTCCTTCGGTACGAGAGCCGGAGCGCGAAGGCGTTCCTGGAGACGGCTCTGTTCCGTGTTCCAGCTTTCGCAACGAATTGCGCGATCGGATGGATCCTGAACTTCGCATTGTTCGGAGAGCTGTTCGTGCTGTCGATGTACCTGCAGCAGGGCCTCGGGTACTCCAGCGCCCATGCCGGACTGGTGATATTCCCACAGACCTGCTCGGCGCTGATAGCCGCGCCACTCGGCGGCAGGGCGGCCGCCGCCTGGGGCGGGCGGCGGGCGACCGCCGTCGGTTTGACCGCAGGCGGGATCGGGTTCCTCGGGATCGCCCTGTTCCCCCTCACCGGATCGCAGGCCGCCCTCGCCCCGCTGAGCTTCCTGGCGAGTTTCGGAATGGCATTCGCCATGCCCCCGGTCTCGGCGGAAGCCATCGGCAGCGTCGCAGAACGCCGAAAAGGGATGGCCAGTGGAGTCATCAACACAGCCCGGCAACTGGGAACAGTGTGCGGCACTGCGGCCATGGGAGCGGTCTACGCCATTGCCGGGGCCACGATGGGCGTTGTAGTCTCGGTCGCCATCGCGGCGTTGCTCTTCTTCATAGGGGCGTTGGCCTCGTGGTCCGTGGGGTCTGCGGGCGCGAGCGCGAGGGGTGCGTGACGCGGTTCCTGCGGGGCGGGGGCCGCCGGACATCCAGGAACTTCGAATTCTGCCCGAACGAGAAGTTCCTGGATGCTGTCCATGGCGGTGCCGTTTCGTTGAACACGGCTGAAGATGATGCGCCGAATCCTTGCGGCACAAGAATCTACACGCGTAGAATTATCGCTGTCCGTCATCGGAGCACTGCGAGGAGGCAGCACATGACAACGCAGAACGAGGACCTGCAGGCCTCGGACCTGAGCTTTCGCACACCGGAGGGGCGGCGGAGCTTCTGGATCAACATCGTCTCGGTCTGGCTCGGCACCACGATGGAGTACGTCGATTTCGCGCTCTACGGGCTGGCGGCCGGCCTGGTCTTCGGAGACGTGTTCTTCCCCGAGCAAACCCCGATCATCTCCCTGCTGTCGTCCTTCGCGACCTACGCAGTGGGCTTCCTGGCCCGACCGCTCGGCGCCATCGTCCTCGGCCATGTCGGCGACCGGCACGGACGCAAGACCATCATGGTGATCACGGTAGGGCTCATGGGTGTTTCGACCACCGCCCTCGGTTTGCTTCCCACGTACCACCAAGTCGGCTGGGTGGCGCCCGCGTTGCTAGTGTTCCTCCGCCTCTGCCAAGGATTCGGAGCGGGCGCGGAACTGTCGGGTGGAGCCGTCATGCTCGCGGAGTTCTCGCCGGTCAAGCACCGCGGAGTGGTGTCCTCGCTCATCGGCGTCGGTTCGAACACTGGAACGCTGCTGGCATCGAGTGTGTGGCTCCTGGTGCTGATGATCCCCAAGGACGACCTCGTGGTGTGGGGCTGGCGGATCCCCTTCCTGGTCTCGGTGCTCATCGCGCTCTTCGCCATCTTCCTGCGGCGCTCTATGCAGGAGAGCCCCGTGTTCCGCGCGTTCCAGCAGAAGAAGGCCGAAGAGCAGGAGGCGGTCGGCCGGAGCGGTCTCGACGCGAAGAAGGGCGGCTGGAAGGCGTTCTTCGTCATGCTCGGCCTGAGGATCGGGGAGAACGGCCCCTCGTACATCGCGCAGTCGTTCCTTGTCGGGTACGTCGTCAAAGCCCTTCAGATGTCGAAGTCGGTCCCCACCACCGCGGTGATGGTCGCGTCGGTGCTGGGGTTCGCGATCATCCCCTTGTCGGGCTGGCTCTCCGACAGGTTCGGGCGCCGTATCACCTACCGGGTGTTCTGCGCGCTTCTGGTCGCGTACGCGTTCCCCGCGTTCGCCTTGCTCGAGACTCGTGATCCTTGGGTGGTGGGAACGGTCATCGTCGTCGGCATGGGATTGGGATCCCTCGGCATTTTCGGCGTCCAAGCCGCGTACGGAGTGGAACTGTTCGGAGTGCAGCACCGCTACTCGCGCATGGCCGTCGCGAAAGAACTCGGATCGATTCTCTCCGGTGGAACAGCGCCCATGGTCGCATCCGCTCTGCTCGCGGCCTTCGACTCGTGGATCCCCCTGGCGGCGTACTTCGCCGCCACGGCTCTCATCGGCTTCGCCACGACCTTCGTCGCCCCGGAGACGAGGGGGCGCGACCTCGCCCTGATGGAGGACGCGATTTGACCGCCGAGCGCCTGCGCCCTTGGACGCGACGGACCTAGACTGGGACCACGATGAGCAGAAAACCCACCCGCGACGACGTCGCCCGGCTGGCTGGGACTTCCACGGCCGTGGTCAGCTACGTTGTCAACGGCGGCCCCAGGCGCGTGCGCGAGGAGACGCGGCAGCGCGTTCTCCGGGCGATCGGGGAACTCGGGTACCGGCCCAACGCCCTCGCCAAATCCCTTTCCCATGGGCGCACGGACCTTTACGCGCTTCTAGTCCCCGACTTGGCGAACCCTTACCTCGCGGCACTCGCCCAGGCCCTCGAGCACGAGTTCTTCGCGCGCGGGAAAGTGCTCCTGGTCGGCGACTCCCACGACGACCCCGACAGGGAGACTCTGATCCTCGAGGCGTTCCTGCGCCAGCAGATCGCGGGCCTGGTTTGGTACGGGGTGAACCAGCCGCTCCCCCTCGACCTGCTGGAGGAGTCGCACGTTCCTGCGGTCCTGCTCAATCAGCCGACCGGTCCACCGCAGAACGGTTCCCGCGCCGTCGGCCTCTCCGGTCGACCGGGGATATGGTCGGTGAGCGCCGACGAGCGCCTCGAGGGGCGCCTCGCCACCGAGCACCTCGTCGACCACGGGCGCAGGACGATCGCCATCGTCGCGGGTCCGAACGGTCGCCGTAATGCGCGCGAACGGGTCCGTGGGTGGGAGAAGGCGCTCCGGCGCGCCGACTTGCCCTCCTCCGCGCCCATCCACGTCCCCTTCACCCGTGAAGGCGGCCGGGCCAGCGTCGATCACGTGCTGGAACTGGGGGCGGACGCAGTCGTCGCCTCCAACGAGATGCAGGCGATCGGGTTGCTCAACGGCCTTCACCTGCGCGGCGTGAGAGTCCCGGAAGACATCGCCATAATCGGCATCAACGGCACGCCCCTCGCTGAGTACGCCTCCCCGTCGCTGTCGATGGTGGAAATGCCCGCCCCCGCCGTTGCCGACCGCATCGCACGCGCTTTGAACGGCGAGGGGGACGCCGGGGGCGCCGCCATCGCCCCGTACGTGGTCGCCCGGGCCAGTTGCGGATGCGGAGACGTGTCGGAACGGATTGAAGATGGCGCCCCGTAGAATCATCCTCGACTGCGATCCCGGTAACGGCGTCCCGGGGGCGAACGTCGATGACGCCCTCGCACTGGCCTACGCACTCCGATCGCCCCTGGTCGACGTGGGGGCCGTGTGGACGGTATTCGGTAACACGCCGCCCGATCTGGGTTACCGCTGCGCGTCCGAGGTGATCCGTGTCGTCGGGGCTGGGGGCAGTGGGGCGGGCGGGGGCCCATCCTTATCGCCGGTGCTGCGCTGCGGCCCGTTCCAGCCGGCATCGGGCGATCCCCAGCGCTGGCTCCGGCAAAGGCGCGAGTTCGCCTCGTCCCCAGCCGGGCTCGCCGCGTGGGGGCGGCGACCGGAGCGGGCCTCCGTCCGGGAGGAGGCGGACGGGGACGCGGCCGGGGAGGTCCCGCCTGCCCGTCTGGACGACCTCGTCGACGACTTGCGCTGTCCGGAGCAGACCACGCTCGTGGGGATCGGCCCCCTGACCAATATCGCACGTGTGCTGACTGGGTGGGGCGCGGCGCCGGGGCGCGTCGACCGCATCGTCGTCATGGGAGGGGCGTTGGCTTTCGGCACGATGGTGGACACGAATTTCGCGGTCGACCCGCGCGCCGCCCGGGTCGTCGTCCGCTTCGGAATCCCCGTCACGATCGTTCCCCTGGACACGACCCGCACGACGTGCCTGACTCGTGACCGCTGGCGGGCGATCATCCGGCGTGCGGCGGTGAAGGGGCCGATGGCTGTCGCCGCGGCCTCCGCCTTCGACGCGTGGGTCAGTCCCTGGTTGTCCTTCTCGGAGGCGACGCGCCCAGTCAATGGGATGTGGGTGCATGACCTGGTCGCCCTGGTCGCCCTCGCGCATCCGGAGTTGGTGGACTCCAGCCAGCACCGGGTCGATGTGCGCGATGACGGGAAGCTCGTCGAGTGCCCCGATGGAGTCCCGGTCGACATCGTCGAGGCTGTCGACAATGAGGCGATGATCTCCCTTTGGGAGCGCACGGTGTTCGATGCGGGCGCCGCCGCGCCGCCGCCATGACCGCCCCGGCCCCGCTGCCGCCGGGTCCCGCTGACGACCGGTCCCGCTGGACTTACGGTATGATCTGCGCCATACTTTGGTAGCGTTAACGATGCTGTTCGAGTCGGTATGTTCGGGAACTATCGTTCCGGCGCCGATCGGCGAGGGCGCGAACCGTTGGAATCCCAACGGAGAATGCGTCCGCGACGGATGGGAGGACGTCCACCGCCAAAGTCTGAATATCCTATTGTCATGACCTGGTAACACGTGCTACCTTCCAACAGTCACGTTCAACGACGAATCGCGGCCGACCAGGCGCCGGAGCACCACGATGCCACCGGTGCCGAACCCGCTGCGTTCCCCCACCGAGAGGAACCACAATGCGTCCCCACACCCCCCGCCCCGCCCGAGTGGCCGCACTGGCCGCCGTGGCGCTGCTGGCGCCCCTCGCCATCACCGCCTGCTCCTCGGGAACCGCCCAGTCCGGCTCGGGCGGCGCCCAAACCACCCAGATGTACACGTGGGTCTCCACCGAGAACGACCGCGCCCAGTGGCAGGCGTTCGTCGATGCCGCCAAGGAGAAGGACCCCAACTTCACGCTCACCTTCGACGGCCCCTCCTTCAACGACTACTGGACCAAGGTGAAGACCCGCATGGTCGCCTCTGACGCGCCCTGCATCCTCACCACCCAGGCCGCCCGCGCCCAGGAGCTCTCCGGCATCCTCGAGCCCCTCGACGAGTACATGAAGGAGGCCGGCATCCAGGCCGGCGACTACAACGCCGCCATGATGCAGGGCATGACCGTCGACGGCCACGTCCTGGCCCTGCCCTACGACGCCGAGCCCGACGTCCTCTTCTACAACAAGGCGTCCTTCAAAGCGGCCGGCCTGGACGAGCCCACCACCGCCTACACCACCGAGCAGTTCCTCAGCGACGCCAAGGCCCTCACCGGTGACGGCAAGTACGGCCTGGCCGTCAAGGCCTCCCTGATGGCCAACGCGGCCGGCGACTTCGCCATCGCCTTCGGCGGCGACGTCTCGCGCGACGGGCAGGTCACCATCACCGAGCAGAAGTTCGTCGACGGCATGCAATTCGCCTTCGACCTGGTCGCCAAGGAGGGCGTCGCCGCCGCCCCCAACGCCGCCGACGCCGACGGGCCCTCACAGGGCGCCTTCCAGAACGGCACCGCCGCCATGATCGTCGACGGCCCCTGGATGTACGGCACCTTCGAGAAGGCCCTCGGCGAGGACCTCGGCGTCGCGGTCCTGCCCACGCCCACCGGCCAGCCCCGCGCCGTCATCCAGGGTTCCGGCTTCGGCATCTCCAAGAGCTGCCCCGACAAGAAGGCCGCCTTCAACGTCCTCAAGCAGCTGGTCACCCCCGAGGTCATCGGTGCGGTCGCCGAGAAGCAGGGGACCGTCCCCTCCGTCGAGTCCGCCCTGGACAAGTGGGCGGCCAACAAGCCCGAGGGCAACGTCGCCGCCGTCAAGACCCTCCTGGACAACGGCACGCCCCTGGTGACCACCAACACGTGGAACCAGATCAACACCTCCTTCGAGCAGTACTCGCCCGAAGGATTCCGCGGAACGCGCACAGCTGCCGACATCCTGGGCGACCTCGCCAAGACCGCCGGCTGACACCACACGACCGACGAGGCGGGGGCCCTGATCCCCACGGCCCCCGCCTCGTACCCCAGGGCGCACCGCCCGGCCACCGCGCTGGCCGCCCGGCCCTCCGGTGCCAGCGCCCCACGGCCGCCGCCCCAACGCGGCCCGGCCCCCGCCTCGTACCCCACCCGTAAGGACAACAATGAGTACCGCTGCCGCTACTCAGGCACCCCCCAAGCGCGCGCGCAAACGGGGCGACGGCCTCCGCGCGCTCGCCTACCTCGCCCCGGGGATGAGCGGCTTCCTGCTGTTCATCCTCATCCCCCTGGTCGCCTCCCTGGTCATCTCCTTCTTCGACTGGTCCCTTTTCGGCCAGGCGAAATTCGTGGGAGCCGGCAACTACCAACGCATGCTCAGCGGCGAGGACCCCGCCTTCTGGACGATCCTGCGCAACACCGTCGTCTTCGCCATCAGTTACACCATCCTCAACCTGGTGATCTCGCTCGGGCTGTCCTACTGGCTCCAGCACCTGTCCGACTTCTGGTCGCGCCTGCTGCGCGTCATCTTCTTCATCCCCGTCGTCACGCCCATGGCGGGCAACGCCCTCATCTGGAGGCTGCTGCTCGACGACCAGGGGGTCGTCAACTCCGCCCTCGGCAAAGCCGGCCTCGGCCCCGTGCCGTGGCTCAACCACCCGGTGCTCGCCATGGGCTCCCTGCTCATGATGAGCCTGTGGCAGGGCCTGGGCTACAACATCGTCGTCCTCACCGCCGGGCTCAACGGCCTCAACACCTCCGTGCTCGAGGCCGCCAAGATCGACGGCACCACCGGCTGGCAGCGCTTCTTCAAAGTCGTCTTCCCGATGATCTCCCCGACCGTGTTCTTCTGCACCATCATGACCGTCATCGGCGCCTTCAAAGTCTTCGCCCAGCCCTACATGCTCACCAAGGGCGGCCCCGGCGAGGCCACCAACACCATCGTGCTCGCCCTGTACCGCAACGGCTTCTCCTTCGACAAGCTCGGGTACGCCTCGGCGATGGCGTGGATCCTCTTCGTCATCGTCATGGTCCTCACCGCCCTCCAATTCAGCCAGCAGAAGAAATGGGTGAACTACGATGCCTGAGACCCCCGCCGCCAAGCGCAAGCCGCTGTCCCGCAGGATCGGCCGGGCCGCGTCCGCGGTGGCCATGGCCGTCATCGCCGTCGCCTTCCTCTTCCCCTTCGCGTGGATGATCGCGACCTCGCTCAAACCCACCACCGAGGTCTTCACCTCGGGCATCTCGCCCGTGGGCAGCGAAGTCGCCTGGTCGAACTACTCCTCGGCCCTCACCACCATCCCCTTCGGGCGCGTCATCCTCAACTCCTTCATCGTGTCCCTGGTGGGGTCGCTGCTGGTCATGACCGTGTCCGTCCTGTCCGCCTACGCCTTCGCGCGCCTGAAGTTCAAGTTCCGCGACCACCTCTTCCTGCTCTTCCTGGGCACGCTCGTGCTGCCCCAGGAGGTCCTCGTCATCCCCCTGTACATCGGGATGCAGCGCATGGGCCTGATCAACTCCTACTTCGCGCTCATCGTGCCCTTCGCCTTCGGGGCGTTCGGCGCCTTCCTGATCCGCCAGTTCCTCATGAGCCTGCCCCACGAGTTCGAGGAGGCCGCGCGCATCGACGGGTGCGGCGACTTCCAGATCCTCACCCGCATCCTGCTGCCGCTGCTCAAAGCCCCGATCCTGGTGGTCGGCGTCTTCGCCTTCATCGACTACTGGTCGACCTTCCTGTGGCCGCTCATCGCCATCAACGACCGCAATATGGCGACCATCCCCCTGGGCCTGCAGATGTTCTCCGGCGAACGGGGCACCGACTGGGGGCCCATGATGGCCGCCGTCGCCATGACGACGATCCCCTCGATCATCATCGTCGTCTTCTTGCAGAAACAACTCGAAAAAGGCGTCGCACTGGGCGCGTTCGGGGGCCGCTGATGGACCCGCGACCCGCCCCCGCCGCGCGCGCCCGGACCTGGGAGGACCTGCGCCGCCCCACCCCGCAGTGGTACCGCGACGCCCCCCTGGGGTTCTTCGTCCACTGGGGCCCCTACTCGGTGCCCGCGTGGGCCGAGGACCACGGGGAGCTCGGCGCCGAGGACGACTGGAGGGCCTGGTTCACCCACAACTCCTACGCCGAGTGGTACTACAACACCATCCGCATCCCCGGCTCCCCCGCCGCCGAGCGCCACCGCAGCCTCTACGGATCCCTCGACTACGAGGCGTTCCTCGACATGTGGGACCCCAGCGCCTTCGACCCCGCCTCGTGGGCGGGCCTGTTCAAACGCGCAGGCGGGCACTACGCGGTGCTTACCACCAAGCACCACGACGGCGTCACCCTGTGGGACGCCCCCGGGACCGGCAGCCGCAACACCGTCCGGCGCGGCCCGAGGCGCGACCTCGTCGCCGCCTTCGCCGACGCCGTGCGCGGCGCGGGCCTGCGCGTGGGCCTGTACTACTCCGGGGGCCTCGACTGGCACTACCGGCCCCACCCGCCCATCCTCTCCGAACAGGACTGCAAGGACGTGTGCCGCCCCAAGGACGCCGACTACGCGCGCTACTGCTACGAGCACGCCCGCGACCTCATCGACCGCTACCGCCCCGACGTCCTGTGGAACGACATCGACTGGCCCGACGAGGGCAAGGACTTCGGCGAGCACGGGCTGGGCCGCCTGCTGGAGCACTTCTACGCCACGCGCCCCGAGGGCGTCACCAACGACCGCTACGGCGGGGTCCACGCCGACTTCCTCACCTCCGAGTACCAGCACATGGGCGAGGCGGAGGACGGCGCCGTGTGGGAGAACTGCCGGGGCGTGGGCCTGTCCTTCGGGTACAACCGCGCCGAGGGCCCCGGCCAGTACCTCAGCGCCGCCGCCGCACTGCGCCACCTCATCGACGTGGTCTCCCGGGGCGGGCGCCTGCTGCTCAACGTCGGGCCCCGCGCCGACGGCTCCCTGCCGGACCAGCAGGTCCAGTGCCTGGAGGGCATGGCCGCGTGGATGGACCGCCACCGCGACGAACTGATCGCCACCGCCCCCCTCGGCCAGGTGGAGGTCCTCGACGCGGCGGAAGGCGCCTCGTCCGGGGCGCCCGACGGCCACTCCTCGGGGGCCGGGTGGGCGCGCGTCCTCGCCCGCACCGGCTG
>ERZ773042.131-NODE-131-length-56988-cov-16.264644_pt1 | contig 56988 bp, 64 predicted proteins | sample MGYA00511664_ERZ773042 | MGnify/ENA primary metagenome ERZ773042 (study PRJEB29015, sample SAMEA2737984) | human oral metagenome | biome: human oral; feature: human-associated habitat; material: dental | place: China | collected 2036 ... | reverse complement strand
CGCCGTCGGGAAATCCAGATGGCTTATAATGAAGAGCATGGCATTGTACCGCAGACCATCAAGAAAGAAATCCGTGACCTAATCAGTGTGACCAAGGCTGCCCTGCCAGACAAGGAAGAAACAGTCGAAATCGAAAACCTCAATAAGCAAGAGCGCAAGGAGATGATTAAGAAACTAGAAGGACAGATGCAAGAAGCTGCCGGACTCCTCGACTTCGAACTAGCCGCGCAGATTCGCGATATGATTCTGGAGATAAAGGCGATGGGATAATGAAAGGAGAAAAATGAAATGGGTATATTGGATGATTATAAAAATGGTGTTTTCTATCTTGAGTTGGAAAATACTATACAGTCTTTAGAGGATTTAGATAGTAAAGTAGAGAATATCAAGAACATAATGGAAGCTTTTTTCCAATTTCCTCCAAAAGAAAAATGGGAAAAATTAGAAACAACTTTATATATATTACATAAATTTAGTAAATTTGTCGATGAAACAATTTTAAAAAAGGTTTTATTAGAGACAGAATTATTATTTAAAGAAAACAATGAAACATTTATTAGTGTGTATATACTAAATAATTACTTCCGATCTTTGAACGACTATTTGAAAAAAAATTTAGGAGTAGAAGATTGTCAAGACTTTTTCAATGATAATAGTATATTTTTTACCGTTATTAATCGTATCAAAAATCAAGACTTAAATGACATCAATGGAGTTACTTGTGCTCAAATACTCGATATAATGATTATTGTTTTTGAAAGAGGTGAAGGTTCTGAAAGACTAAAAGAAAAAATAAAACAAGATTTGGGATCTATTATTGATATGATTCTTTTAAAATTTCTGTTTGTTTCTATAAGTATTAGTTATTTTCACCTTGATATTCTATTAAAGATTTTTAAGTCGGAACATTTATATTTAATTAATAACTTCAATAAAATGAATCCTGATAATTATAGTGTAAGATATTATTTATCTTGGTTAGAGACAAAAGATTCTGATATTATCAAAGAATCTATAGAAACACTTAAAACTATACTAAAATATACTGACTCAGATATTCTGAAAAATGAAATTTTTAGCTTATTAGAGAAAGCAGGTGAAATAAAGAATGAAAATGAAAGGAAAAGAAATATACAAGATATTCAAGTAGATGAATTGGGAGAAATTGGAAATACTCTTATTGATGAAATTCGCTTTCACTTAACAATAAAAGCCCGAGATCTGGAGAATAGTGAAGGATATGGTCATTATACTAAAATTGAAACTTTAACGAATCATTTAATTAAAACGATAAAATCTGGTGATTCAAGTGAACCTGCGTATTTGAGATTAACGAATTCCAAACAATTAAATGATCCTATGGAAGGAAGAGCCATCTATGACTATTTGGAAATAGAAAATTCCTCGGACTGCTATCAGAGTTCCAATGTCTTCCTATCTTCGATGACAACTATATCAGATAGTCTTCCAATGTGGAAAGAATATGCAGAAGAATCTAAAGGAGCATTTCTACAGTACGATAAAAAGTATTTACAACAAATTATTGAGCATGATTCCTTAGAGTTTGTGAGAATATTCTATTTAAACAGTACGAGAGAAGACGATTCTAATATTATACAAAAGCTTAATGACTTAAAAGAGTTAATTCAAGAATTAAAGACTAGACATACTGAAGAAAGTAGGAAGGTACAGTCAAATATTTTTAAAAATTTAGCGAAAATATCCTATCTTTTTAAGGTATCTGATTATGAATATGAGAGTGAGTATCGTATTCTAATCAACTTTGATGATTCAGAAATTGAAGGACGACTAAATCCAAAACTCAAAACTGAAGATAAAATCGAACTTGAAGAATTAAAAGTTTTATCAGGTAGTATTGGACTCAGTGAAAATGAGGAATCTGGTTATAAAGATTTTAGGAAATATATTCACTTAGAATCAAGGGAGGATGGGCGATATGCTTTATTTGTATATATCAATTTACTTCCTTTGAAATATTCGAAGGTTATCTTAGGTCCAAAGGTTACGGATGCAGACTATATTGCTCCTTATCTCAAACTTGCCAATCCTGATATAGAGATAGAAAGTTCGAAAATTCCTTATCGTTAAGGAAAATGAGTATTTTTAAAACATACAAATAAGGAGCACACATGCGTTATGCACTTTTACTCCGCGGCATCAATGTCGGCGGGAAAAACAAGGTCGTTATGGCTGATTTGAAGAAAGATTTAGCTGGCTTGGGTTTTGAAAACCCGGTTTCCTACATTAATAGTGGCAATCTTTTCTTTAATAGCGAGGAGCAGGAGGAGAGGATTCGAGAGATATTGTCGGCTTATTTCAGTCGGTCTTACGATTTCCCTCTACCTTTTGTCCTCGTCAGCTCTGCTATGCTTCAAAAAGAAATAACTAATCTCCCTACTTGGTGGCAGGATGAAACAGCCTTTCGGCGAGATGTTCTCTTTTATCTGCCGAAGACAGATAGGGAAACTGTTCAAGAACTGGCGGGTAGCTGGGCAAATGACAAGGAAAAGTTACATTTTGGGCAGACAGCTTTCTTTTATAGCAATGCTGATCAAGCAGACTATCTCAAATCCAACTACCATAAGAAACTGCTCAAATCTAGTTTTTACAAGCAACTGACTATCCGAAACGGCAAGACTTTCCAGAAGATTGTGGAGTTGGTGAATGAGAAGTAAAACCAAAAAGAAAATAAAAACAAAAGAAAAGTAAAAGGTCAGGGGAACAAGTTTATCCTTTGGTTGGAAAAGCATTGGATAATAGAAGCTCTTTTAGGTTATATATTCTTTATAATGGTTGGTCTTGGCGTGGGATATTTAACATTTGGTAATGAGAGTATCCCTGCTCCGCTTCGTGAGTTTAGTTATATTAGCCCCTTGTATCTAAATTTGTTTCTTTTGATTACTTTCCCATTCTATTCTTGGTTTGGAAGCCTGAGAGGAGCTTAACTCGCTGAAAGACGTTTCCGAATTTTTTCTCTATCTAAATGGCCCGATTTTTCTTTTTCATTGTTTTGTAGGGATTAGATTGAAACACGAAAAAGGGTTTTTACCACCTTTAATCAGTTTGGATTCTCGCTATGTCTGGTTTCCGATTGCTACCTATCTAATCTTTTTCTTCATTTCAGCATTAACAATGTTGATTTTAAAATATAATGAAAAAAAGAGGGAAAAACATGACCAAAGAAAATTTAATTAAATTGTTTTCATTTAAAACACTCTATCTGGCCTTACTAACTTTCGTCATTCTTCATTTGATTTTGTTAGCTTTTGGTCTATCCTTTACTCCAGTTTTGTGGAATAGTTGGTTTTTTATTCTTTGTTTGACCTTCTTTATCCATCCTTGGATAGTCTTTTTTAGGACAAGAGATTTTCAATGGTATCACTTTATTTATCAATTATTCAGTGGTTTGGTAGCGCTTTATCTTTGGTTTGCAGCATTCTTTGTTTTGTCAATCATTCAAAATCCTGCTATTCCCATCAATATAGACTACCATATACAAGATAAAGAAATCATCATTGTTAGAGGTTTTGTGGTCCATAGCACCTATGAACACCATGAATTGATCAATCCCTTTATCATGAAGTCAGAAGTAAAATATAACGAAGATATGTTTTAATAACTTAGAAAGTGAGTGAATCTATGTCACGTGCCCAAGAAACGATTTTAACTAATATTTGCCTTATAGAAGATCTCGAGAACGAACGTGTGGTTATGCAATACCGCTCTCCTGAGGGTAATCATTGGTCGGGCTATGCCTTTCCGGGCGGTCATATCGAGAAGGGCGAGTCTCTCCATGATGCAGTTGTGCGTGAGATTTTAGAGGAAACAGGTTTGACCATTCATCATCCCAAATTGGTCGGGGTAAAGAACTGGCATACGGATGAGGGAATTCGCTATATCGTCTTTTGCTACAAAGCGACAGAATTTTCCGGACAAATTCACTCGACAGAGGAGGGTGAGATTTCTTGGGTAGACAAGGATGTTCTGTCAAAGCTAGACTTAGCCTATGATATGCTGGAACTTCTGCGTATGATGGAGGATGAGGAACTATCGGAATATTACTATCACGAGCGGATAGAAGATGGTTGGCGTAAAAGTATGTACTAAAAAAACTGACTAGGTTAGATCCTAATCAGTCTTTTTTTGTTTACTCCAACAAAAACCCCAAATCCCTCAAAGCAGTCTCAACATAATCCAGATCCTGCTGGGAGTCAGCTTGAATCAGGTGATAGTGAACTCCATCTGTCAGCTCAGATAAAGGACGGAATTGAGATTCTTTGACCTGTTGGAGAAAATGCTGGACATCGCGGCGACAGGTCAGCTTCAGGTAAGTCTGTATTTCACCATAAACTGGATGCTCAATCAGAATATTCTGGACACGACCACCATTATCAACAATGGCTAACAGCTCAGCCTCAATGTCATCTATGCTATGTTTGATCTTGAATAGCCGATGAAAAGTAGGGGTGTCATCAGCTCCTTTGTATAGATAACCACGATTGGTTGAGAGAATAGAAGCGCCATCGGCTCTAAGTAAGGCAATATCTTGCACAATAATCTGCCTGGTCACATGGAAATGCTCAGCCAAAGCTTGACCATTGATAGCAACGCTAGATTGTTTTAAAAGTTCTAATAATTTTTCTTTTCTTTGCTTTGTCATAGCTTCATTTTAAGACAAATAGGAATAAGTTGCAAGGCTTATCTAATTTTTTTCAAAGCTTGGAAAATAAAATCGGAAATCAGAAAGTCTACGATACTGTGAATAATAGTACCAAAGCCAACCAAGATAAACAATAAATAGAAAAGATTACCACTTGGATAAGCAGTGGAGCTGTAAAAAATAACGCAGACCACCACTTCCCCTAATGCGTGGATAATGGCCATTACAATATTGAAAATCCACTTCTTAATTGGATTATTTAAGGTTTCGGGAGCTTTCTTCAAGTAGATAGCCCCAAGGGTACCGAATACAATATGAGAGAAAGCACGTAGGACAATTACAAATGGATAACCAGCTATCAAAAAACCATAAGTAGATCCTAAAATGACAATCACAGTCATTAGAGGCGAGATAAACATAGCCAGAAAGATGGCGACGTGGCTCCCCAACGTATAAGAAGCAGGGGGGATGACAATTTTCAAGGGCATAACCATAGGAATGGCAATTGCTAAGGCTGTGAGCAAAGCGGTCATGGTTAAAAATTGATTTTTAGATTTAATTTTCATTACAACCTCCTTTTGGTGTATATACAGTAGTATAGTACACTGTTTTGTCAAGTAAGTCAAGAGGAATTTGAAGCAAGCCTTAGAGCATTAGCCCGAGTTTTTCATTTATAACAAGGAATGGTATAATATAATGAAGAAATTTCATGAAAGAGGATAATCCATGAACGAAATAAAATGCCCAAACTGTGGGGAAGTCTTTACAGTAAATGAGAGTCAGTATGCTGAACTCTTGTCCCAAGTGAGGACAGCTGAGTTCGATAAGGAATTGCACGATCGCATGAGGCAGGAACTGGCTTTGGCTGAGCAGAAGGCCATGAATGAGCAACAGTCTAAACTAGCTCAAAAAGACCAAGAAATCGCTCAATTGCAGAGTCAAATCCAAAACTTTGATACAGAAAAAGAACTCGCTAGGAAAGAAATAGAGCAGACAAGCCATGAGGCTTTATTGGCAAAGGACAAGGAAGTACAGGCCTTGGAAAACCAATTGGCTACCTTACGTTTAGAGCATGAAAATCAACTGCAAAAGACCCTCTCTGACCTAGAAAAAGAACGAGACCAGGTCAAAAATCAGCTTCTCTTGCAAGAAAAGGAAAACGAGTTGTCTCTAGCTTCCGTCAAACAAAATTACGAAGCTCAGCTCAAGGCAGCCAGTGAACAAGTCGAATTTTATAAGAATTTCAAAGCTCAACAATCCACCAAGGCTATCGGGGAAAGTCTGGAACAGTATGCAGAGAGTGAGTTTAACAAGGTTCGGAGCTTTGCCTTTCCAAATGCTTACTTTGAGAAGGATAATAAGGTCTCTGCGCGTGGGTCAAAAGGGGACTTTATTTTCCGTGAATGTGATGAAAATGGTGTCGAAATCATTTCAATTATGTTTGAGATGAAAAATGAAGCGGATGGAACAGAGAAGAAGCACAAGAATGCAGATTTTTACAAGGAGTTAGACAAGGACCGTCGCGAGAAAAACTGCGAGTATGCTGTTTTGGTAACTATGCTAGAAGCAGATAACGACTACTTTAACACAGGGATTGTTGACGTCAGCCACGAGTATGAAAAGATGTATGTGGTCCGTCCTCAGTTCTTTATTCAGTTGATTGGTCTCCTGCGAAATGCAGCGCTTAATTCTCTAAAATACAAACAAGAACTAGCCTTGGTTCGGGAGCAAAATATCGACATTACGCATTTTGAGGAAGATTTAGATGCCTTTAAGAATGCCTTTGCTAAGAACTACAACTCAGCTTCGACCAATTTTGGTAAAGCCATTGATGAAATTGACAAGGCTATTAAGCGTATGGAAGAGGTCAAGAAGTTCTTAACCACATCTGAAAATCAACTTCGCCTTGCCAATAACAAATTGGAAGATGTTTCAGTTAAAAAATTGACCCGAAAAAATCCAACCATGAAAGCGAAATTTGAAGCACTGAAGGGGGAGTGAGGAAATAAGTTATGGAAGATGATCTTAATTATGAAAATTTGATAGATGATGTAACCGAGGCTATAAAAAAGCTTAACTTAGTAATTTTTATTGGCGCAGGAGTTTCAATTGCTCAAGGATATCCAAATTGGAACAATTACATTGAACATCTTATCAAGTATTGGCAAGGACAAGTTTTATCGGTAAGTGGTGAAAAAAGTCTTGGGAGAGAACATCATATAGTTTTTGATTTAATTAGCAAATCTAGTATTAGTAATAAACGTAAAGTGGATCTTGTAAACTATGAATTAAAAAAAGTTTTTGGTGAAGATTTTGAAAAGCGACGACTAGATTTTGAAAAAGGATATTTTAAAAATCTGCTACCATATTCAATAGTTAATCAAACAGTAGAATCTTTAGCGAGTTTAAATGCAATATTTATTACTTCTAACTACGACTATGAAATTGAAAATCATATTAAACGTTTAAAGAATTCTGTAGTTACTATCAATGATCTTAATGAATTTGTCAAGAAAAAAAATGGAAAGTTACAATTTGGTGATGTTCTACATATCCATGGGACACCGGATTGTGATGTAAAGTATTTTGTTAGTTCATCAGCAGATTATTCAAAAACTTATTTAAAAAATAGAGGTAATTTTGAAAATTTAGTAAGCTGGTTTAAAGAGACAAAGCCTACAGTTTTATTCATCGGAGCTGGTCTTGAAGAAGATGAAATTTTATCTTTACTTTGTGAAGATAGCAAAAATTATGCATTGATGAAGTCAGAGAATACAGGTAATAAAAAGGCTGATGAACATTATAGAGATGTTGTTGAGGGATTTTTTAGTTCTGAAAATCATACTCAGATTATATGGTACGGCGATAAATTTGAGGTTTTACCAGTTTTTGTAAAAAAATTAGTTGATGATATTAATAAAAACTTGGGCACACATGATTTATATAATAATTGGAATAATCTTTTGAATCCTTCGTTACTTCAAGAAGAGTATAATAAAAATTTAGATAGTATTTCTAATGATTTTAAGTATCTATCATCTGTTTTAGATAAGGTTATTGAAAATGATAATGATCAACTAGATCAGCTAATGTTAACTGCTCTGCTTCAGGGTAATACTCTAAAAGTAATTAAAAAAAGTTTTGTTCTTCCATTCTGGAAGTTTATTGTTAAGAATATTGAAAAATTAAGTGATAATGACTGGGATGTGCTTTACGCAATAATTCACGAAGGCAATCAAAATTATTTTATTGATGATGTATTCTTTGTATATAAGTATGCGAAAGATCATAAAATTTCTAGCTTTACAAATAATAAACTAAATGAACTAAGAGAAATTATATCGAGAGATGAAGATATTGTTAATTCTAACTTTAGTAAAGATAAAACTCTTTTGGGTTACTGGCTGGTAAGCATTATTGAACATCAAAATCGTAATTTATATTTAGAGAAAGATAGTGCTGTAGTAGTTAACCTAAATACCGAATGTGTTAGTAAACTAACATCCATACTGAATAAATCAGAATTTTTAAGGTATAATTATTATCCTATAAACTATCAACTAGAAGAGTATGGTAATGTTGAATTTATCTATAAGCTAATGAAGTCCAGAAGACTATTTATTGAAGATGAAGAGTTTTTAGAAAGTGCCTCAGAAGATCTCTTAAGTACTAAACTAATTCAAAAATTGCTTGTTCAATTTGATAACGAAACTAATCTAGATTTAGAATTTATAAAGAGATTAATTGATAAAATTGATTTTTCTGATATTCACTTTGGAGAAGAATTAAACACTTTTATCAAAGTACACAGTAGTATTATTAGAGAAAAAAATATTGAAACATCAGAAAAGCCTTATAGAAATTGGATATCTCCAATAGATGGAGGTTTTGTTTCACAATTTTCATATTTAACTCAAGAAAATCTTGTAGAGTACGATGAATCTAAACTATTAGAGATATTAATCAACGTAGAGAAGGAACAAAGAGGTTCTTCGTTTTTAGAAGAAAAGACAATAAATGAAACGGAAAATTTCTTGATTACTGTTTTAAAAGAATCAAATGAAATATCTAAAAAGGTTTCTAAATTATTGAAAAATCATATAGATGACTTTTATCCAAAATATAAGAGATTATATGTAAAAATTATCAGTTCTCCTGAAATAGAAGAAAACTTAAGAAATATTGTTAGAGAAAAATATTTAAAAAAATTTAACAAAGAAAGTTTTGACTCTAACGATCGAGAATTTTTTGAATATCATATAAAACAACAAAATACGGATAAAGATATTTTTAAAAAATTACTTACTATCAATGTAAATAAACTTTTAACTTTAAGGGATGATAATGAGCAGCTAGATATGTTTCACTATATAAATAGTGAAATGGGATCATATTTGCAATGTTTGATATCATTGTTTAACCAGTACCCAAAATATACACCTCAAATTATTCAGAAAATAGATTCTGTAGATGATTTTGCGTATAAAGAGCTTGCTCAAGGAATTTTATTATACGTATATGATTGGAGAGTAATTAATATAACCTATCATACATTTTTAGGATTCAGTTATTCCCACTCGGTAATTGATACAGAAGTTGTAAACATATTTAAGGATGTTGTTAAAAATATTTTAAAAGAAAAAATCAAAGACAATCAAATTCTTGATCGAGTCTATTTAGTAGCTTTAGATAGTGTAGATCCAACTATTGATTCATTTTCTTTATCAAAGAATAACTATAGTCAAATGATAAACATTATTTTTACAGAAGACTATGAATTTAGATATTCTAAACAATGGTTGCGAGAACTATTCCAACATTCTTCAAGAGTGAACTATTTAGAAATAATTTCAAACTTATTCCATAGAGAAGACCTTAAAAAGGACAAACTATATCTATTTATCAAAGAACTAGATAAAATTATCGGAAATTATAGTTTTAAATTGTCTCTACATAGAATTAAATATAATCTAAATCGAGAAAATAATGAATATTTTGATTTGATTAGAGACTTTTTCTTAGTGTTGCTTAAACATGATAAGTTAGAAAACGATATCTTCTATTTTGAAACAGTAAAGGATATTCTTCCTCAATTGTCTTCAAAAGAAAGAATGGATGTGTTACGAGAAATCCAAAAACAGAGTAATTGTCCTCCTCCAGAGATTGAGGAATTGCAAAAAATTATAGTTAATTAAAATTTGTAAAAATAAAGAATATAGAAGTTAGACGACATCTCAGTCAAAAAACTCACACGAAAAAATCCAACCATGAAAGCGAAATTTGAAGCACTGAAGGGAGAGTGAGAAAGCAAATAATGTTTTACTCTTCAAAAAATAAGGTCCTTCAGCTGGATCAGAAAAACATGGACTATGTGACCTTTGGTACCGGAAAGAAGTCTCTTGTTATCATACCAGGGTTAGGGGATGGATTACAGACAGTTAAGGGTATGGCTCAAATGCTAGCTTTAACTTACCGAGAATTTGCCAAGGTTTATAAAGTTTATGTTTTTAGTCGCATCAATAAGTTGCCAGAAGATTATACAATACGTAATATGGCTGCTGATGTAGCGGATGCCATGGATGTCTTAGGACTAAAAAGTTCTGCTGTTATGGGGATTTCCCAGGGTGGCATGATTGCTCAATGGCTAGCTGTAGATTTTCCAGAAAAAGTTGAAAGATTGATTTTAGCTGTTACAACTGCAAAACTTAGTGATCTTGGTAGAGAGCGGATTAGTCGCTGGCTGAACCTGAGTCAAACAGGGACTTATAAAGAACTAATGTTTGATATTGCTAGTCACTCTTACATAACTAAATCCTTTGGAAAGTTTAAATACTTTTATCAAATAATGGGAATCTTTGGTCGTATTAAAGATAAACAGCGGATTGCTATTCAGGCTGTATCTTGTTTGAAACATGATAGCCTAACTGTTTTGGAAAAAATCAACTGTCCTACGCTAATCATTGGAGCGGAAAAAGATGATGTTCTAGGCATAGAAGCTTCGCTCAATTGCATCAGCATGTTAAAGGTAGCCAGCTCACTATTTTGCCAGAGTGTGGCCATGCACTCTATGAACAGCATAAGAATTTCCAAAAGAGAGTTTTAGTATTTTTAGAAAGTTAATCAATGAACGGTATTATCAACTTAAAGAAAGAAGCGGGAATGACCTCGCACGATGCGGTTTTTAAGCTGCGCAAAATTTTAAAAACCAAGAAAATCGGTCATGGAGGAACCTTGGATCCAGATGTGGTAGGTGTTTTGCCTATTGCAGTTGGCAAGGCGACGCGTTTGGTCGAGTTTATGCAGGATGAGGGCAAGGTCTATGAGGGTGAGATAACCCTTGGCTATTCAACAACGACCGAGGATGCTAGTGGGGAAGTGGTCGCAGAGACTTCTGTTTTGTCGCCCTTGGATGAAAAGCTTGTCGATGAAGCGATTGCTAGTCTGACTGGGCCTATCACACAGATTCCGCCTATGTACTCGGCTGTCAAAGTCAATGGTCGCAAGCTCTATGAGTATGCGCGTGCTGGTCAGGAAGTGAAGCGTCCAGAACGTCAGGTGACTATTTATCAATTTGAACGGACAAGTCCGATTTCTTATGAGGATCACCTCGCACGATTCACTTTTCGTGTAAAATGTAGCAAAGGTGCTTATATCCGTACCTTGTCAGTTGACTTGGGAGAGAAGCTGGGTTATGCGGCTCATATGTCTCATTTAACACGAACTAGTGCTGCAGGTATGCGACTTGAGGATGCTTTGACCTTGGAACAAATAGCAGAGCGAGTAGCAGAAGAAGATTATTCTTTTCTCCAGCCGCTAGAACTGGGGATCGGGGATTTACTGAAAGTCGAGCTATCAGACGAGCAGGTTGAAGATGTGAGAAACGGTCGATTTATCAGCTTGCTGTCAGATGAAGCTGAGCTAGCTGGTTTTTATGGAGAAAAGCTGGTAGCTGTTTTAGAAAAAAGAAAGGACTGGTTCAAGCCTCGCAAGGTCTTTCTCTGATAATTTATGATAGAATATAAGAATGAAAACAATCCATATTTCAAATGAAAAAGATATCCAACAAACTCAGGATACTGTCTTGGTTTTAGGTTATTTTGATGGTCTACATAGGGGTCACCAAGCCCTTTTTGCTGAGGCACGTCAGATTGCAGCAGAAAAAAAACTGAAGGTTGCTGTGCTTACTTTTCCTGAATCGCCTAAGCTAGCCTTTGTTCGCTATCAACCTGATTTGTTACTTCATCTCAATAGTCCTGAAGAAAGAGAGCAACTACTTGAAGCGCAAGGAGTTGACTACCTTTATTTGATTGACTTTACCAGCTGTTTTGCAGGAAATAAAGCAAAAGATTTTTTTGAAAAGTACGTTAAGAGACTGAAAGCTAGAGCAGTTGTAGCTGGTTTTGACTATCATTTTGGATCAGACAAAAAAGAAGCTAAGGAGCTTAGTCAGTATTTTGATGGCCAAATTGTTATCGTTTCATCGGTAAATGAAGATGATGAAAAAATCTCTTCTACTAGGATACGTCAAGCTATTAAAGAAGGTCGTGTTGCTGACGCTACAAAATTGCTAGGCTACCCATTATCAACTAGGGGAATTGTAGTCCATGGAAATGCTCGTGGTCGAACCATTGGTTATCCAACAGCTAATTTAGCACCACTTGATCGAGTCTTTTTGCCGGGAGACGGTGTTTATGTCGTCGAAGTTGAACATAATGGTGAACGTTACAAAGGTATGGCTAGCGTTGGAAAGAATGTCACTTTTGAAGGCGATGAACTTCGTTTTGAAGCAAATATTTTTGATTTTTCAAAAGATATTTATGGTGATACGATTAAAATATACTGGCTTGATAAAATTCGGGATATGGTGAAGTTTGATGGAATTGAAAGTTTACTCAATCAGTTAAAATCAGATGAAGTCATTGCACGTGCTTGGAAAGCATAAAAGAAGTATCTGGATATAAAAAGGTCTAGTCAAGCGCTTATATTTTTAGTATAATAGAGGAAGTTATTAAGAAATAAGAAGAGAAGCGCATGATTACATTATTTTTATCACCGAGTTGTACGTCTTGCCGTAAGGCGCGTGCTTGGCTGTTAAACCATGAAGTTCCTTTCGTGGAACATAATATCATGACCAGTCCTCTATCAGCTCAGGAGTTACAACACATCCTATCACTGACAGAAAATGGAACGGACGATATTATCTCAACTCGATCAAAAATTTTTCAAAAGTTAAACTTGGATGTTGAGAGTTTATCTATATCAGAATTAATAAAATTGATTGAGGAAAACCCTTCTTTGTTGCGTCGTCCAATTATTTTGGATGCCAAACGGATGCAGATTGGTTTTAACGAAGATGAAATTCGAGCGTTTTTACCTCGCAGTTATCGTCAACAGGAACTTAGAGAAGCTACTTTACGAGCTGAAATTGAATAAGATATGAATAAGAACTATAGTTACCCACTAGATCTATCGTGGAGCACTGAAGAGCTTGCTTCAGTGCTTTCTTTTTTGAATGATGTTGAAAAGGCCTATGAGTCAAAAGTCTCTGCTCAGCAGTTACTGGGCTCTTATGCTGTCTTTAAGGAAGTTGTTCCCAGCAAGGCTGAAGAGAAAAGAATCGGTCGTGAGTTTGAAGCAGTTAGTGGCTATTCTCTTTATCGTGCAGTTCAAGCAGCTAAAAATACAGAGAAAGGATTGATTTCTCTTGGAAAATAAATTTGATTTTGCAAAAGATTTGGTTTATAAAGCTGGTGCCTATATATTGGAACATATGGATGAAGGCTTGGAAGTCGAAGAAAAAACTTGTGCAACTGACTTAGTAACCCAGATGGATAAAAATGTTCAGGCTTTATTGGTATCTGAAATCTTGAAGCATTACCCTAATGATGCTATTTTCGCTGAAGAAGGTCAACTCAAGGAAGATATAGAAGTCGGCTCAGTCTGGGTGATTGATCCGATTGATGGCACGGCGAATTTCGTGGCGCAAGGATATGACTTTGCAGTGATGGTTGCATACTATGAGAACGGTATTGGACAATTTGGAATTATCTATGACGTTATGAGAGATGAAATGTATCACGGCGGTGGACAGTTTGAAGTCAAATGCAATGATAAAGTCTTGAAACCATTTCGCAATCACCCTTTGAAACGTTTTTTGATCGCTTCAAATGCTGGAATGCTAGAAAGAAATGACTGGGGAGTTGCAGATCTTACAAAGGACTGTCTTGGAGCGCGTGCCTATGGAAGTGCGGCTATTAGCTTCAGCCGTATTCTACAGGGGCGTTTGCTAACCTATATCACCTATCTATATCCTTGGGACTATGCTGCAGCGTCAATTTTAGGGGAAAAACTAGGCTATCAAGTAATGACTCTTGATGGAGCTAAACCCGATTATAAGACGAGACAAGGGATTATGATGCTTCCTAAAGAAAAAATATCTGAACTACAAGAATATATCTATCGCAGAGGAGAGAATTAAATGCGGTTTCCGACAGGTTTTGAAGAAAAATACCAGCGACTTTTAGGAAAAGAAGCCGCTTCTTTTTTCTCAACTTTTGATCAAGAGCCTATTTCAGCTTTTCGGACCAATCCTTTAAAAGAAGGGCAAGTTACATTTTCTAATCCTATTCCTGAAACTAATTGGGGCTATTATGGTAAGGTATCAGGAAAATCACCTGAACATGTAACTGGCCTGATTTATTCACAAGAGCCTGCGGCTCAAATGGTTGCTCAAGTTGCTCATCCTCATGAGGGCATGAAGGTTCTAGATCTAGCTGTTGCACCTGGTGGGAAATCCACGCATTTGCTATCTTATCTAAATAATACAGGCCTATTGGTTTCAAATGAAATCAACAATAAACGCTCTAAGATTTTAGTAGAAAATATCGAACGATTTGGTGCGAGAAATGTCCTAGTCACCAACGAATCTGCAGAGCGCTTGGCAAAAGTATTTTCTTCCTATTTTGACTTAATTATTTTAGACGCACCATGTTCTGGTGAGGGAATGTTTCGCAAGCAACCCGATGCCATGGGCTATTGGTCACTTGACTATCCGGCTCAATGCGCTGCTCTACAAAGAGAAATCTTAGAAGATGCAGTTAAGATGTTGGCGAATGGCGGAGAGCTTGTTTATTCAACTTGTACTTGGGCTCCAGAAGAAAATGAAGAAATCGTAGCTTGGCTACTAGATGAATTCCCTTTGGAATTGGTTGACATTCCAAAGCTTAATGGGATGACTCCTGGAATAGACTATCCAGAAACAGCTCGGATGTATCCCCATCATTTCAAAGGAGAAGGACAGTTTGTCGCTAAGTTTCGATTTGTTGGCGAACACAAATTACCAAAGTTGAAACCTGTTCGATCAAATTTAACTGCTGACCAAAGAAGTCTTTGGCAGATTTTCCAAAAAGAGCATTTGAAAGTGGACCTAAAAGGTGATTTACAAACTTTTGGTGATCAACTTTATCTATTGCCACTTGGTCTTCCTGATTTATCCAAAGTAAAGATAGCTCGTAACGGCCTTCATTTAGGTACCTTTAAGAAGAAGCGCTTTGAGCCAAGCTTTGCTTTAGGCTTAGCCATGCAACCTAGTGAAGTTAAGAATAAACTAGAATTAAGTCAGCAAGACTTTGAAGTCTATGTAGGTGGAGAAACTCTTCAAATTAAGGAACCTCTTCCTAATGGTTGGTATCAATTGCTTATCCATGGAAATGGATTAGGTTTTGCAAAATTAGCTAATCAAACATTAAAAAACTATTTTCCTAAAGGGCTTCGCTTTAGGTAAAAATCTTTTCAAAAATCTATATATATGATATAGTTGGAAATGAGGAGTAAATGCGGAATTGCAGGCTTTTCTGTCCAAACTAAAAGGAGATATAATTTGAGAACGAGTAAGAAAATAGCTTTAGGGCTGATAACCATTTTTAGTAGTTTTACTTTATCAGCCTGTGCTTCTTGGATTGATCGTGGAGAATCTATGACTGCTGTAGGTTCAACTGCATTACAGCCCTTGGTTGAGGCTGCAGCTGATGAATTTAGCTCCAACAATCTTGGAAAAACAGTCAATGTACAGGGCGGTGGTTCAGGTACTGGCTTGTCCCAGGTTCAATCTGGAGCTGTTGAAATTGGAAATTCTGATGTTTTTGCTGAAGAAAAAGAGGGAATTGATGCTTCAGCTCTTGTTGATCATAAGGTTGCTGTCGCTGGACTAGCTGTGATTGTCAACAAAGAAGTCAGTGTTGATAACCTTACGACAGAACAACTGAAAAAAATCTTTTCTGGCGAATACACTAACTGGAAGCAGGTAGGTGGCAAGGACTTAGAAATTTCTATTATCAACCGAGCAGCCAGCTCTGGCTCACGTGCAACCTTTGATAGTGTGGTTATGAATGGCACTTCAGCTGTCCAAAGTCAAGAGCAAGATTCAAATGGGATGGTTAAGTCTATTGTTTCCCAAACACCAGGGGCAATTTCTTATCTAGCTTTTGCTTATTTGGATGATTCAGTAAAAACGATTAGTTTGAATGGAAATAAACCGACTACAAAAAATGTAGCCACTAACGCTTGGCCTCTTTGGTCTTATGAGCATATGTATACACTTGGTAAGCCGAAAGGTTTAGCAAAAGAATTCCTGGATTATATGCTTTCAGATGAAGTCCAAGAAGGCGTTGTTAAGGGAATGGGCTATATTTCCATCAATGATATGAAAGTTAGCAAGGATGCTGACGGAAATGTCACAAAGATAGAAGGAGATAAGAAATGAAACGTGAAGAACTAGCTAAGAAATTGCTATCATCTTCTAAGAATTCTCGTTTGGAGAAGTTTGGTAAGTATCTGACTTTTGCTTGTTTATCTTTGATTGTCATTATCGTTGCTATGATCTTGATCTTCGTTGCTCAAAAAGGTCTTTCTACTTTCTTTGTCAACGGAGTCAATGTCTTTGAGTTCCTCTTTGGCTCAACATGGAATCCTTCTGGCAAGGAATTTGGTGCCTTACCAATGATTTTGGGATCTTTCATCGTGACCATCCTGTCCGCTGTGATTGCAACACCTTTTGCGATTGGAGCGGCAGTGTTTATGACTGAGGTATCTCCAAAAGGAGCTAAAATATTACAACCTGCTATTGAACTGTTAGTTGGTATTCCTTCTGTTGTCTATGGATTTATTGGTTTGCAAGTAGTTGTACCCTTTGTTCGTTCTATTTTTGGTGGAACTGGTTTTGGTATCTTGTCAGGTATCTTCGTTTTATTCGTTATGATTCTGCCGACCGTTACCTTTATGACAACAGATAGCTTACGTGCTGTACCTCGTCACTATCGTGAAGCCAGTTTGGCCATGGGAGCTACCCGCTGGCAGACTATTTGGCGAGTAACCTTGAAAGCAGCTCGTCCTGGAATTTTTACAGCTGTGGTCTTTGGGATGGCGCGCGCATTTGGTGAAGCACTTGCTATTCAAATGGTAGTTGGTAACTCTGCTGTAGTCCCAACTTCTTTAACAACACCAGCAGCGACTCTGACATCTGTTTTGACTATGGGGATCGGAAATACCGTAATGGGTACAGTTGATAATAATGTCCTTTGGTCATTGGCTTTGGTTCTCTTGCTTATGAGCTTGGCCTTCAACAGTGTGATTAAATTGATTACGAAAGAAAGGGGTAAGAAAAACTATGCACGCTAAGAAATTAGATAAATTAGCAACAAGCATTCTCTATACCATAGCAGGCATCATTGTGACCATTCTTGCCTCCTTGATTCTTTATATCTTGGTAAGAGGATTGCCACATATCTCATGGTCTTTCTTGACTGGCAAATCATCTTCTTATCAAGCTGGTGGTGGTATTGGGATTCAGCTATACAATTCCTTCTTTCTTTTGGTGATTACTCTGATTATCTCTGTTCCTCTTTCTATGGGGGCCGGTGTCTATCTTTCTGAGTATGCTAAAAAAGGGCCAGTGACCAATTTTATCAGAACCTGTATTGAGATTTTATCTTCTTTGCCATCTGTCGTTGTCGGGCTTTTTGGTTATTTAATCTTTGTTGTACAGTTTGAATATGGATTTTCAATCATTTCTGGTGCTCTGGCTCTGACCGTTTTCAATTTACCACAGATGACGCGTAATGTTGAAGACAGCTTGCGCCATGTTCACCATACGCAGCGGGAAGCAGGACTAGCTTTGGGAATCTCTCGCTGGGAGACAGTGATTCACGTAGTTATTCCAGAAGCACTTCCTGGAATAGTGACAGGGATTGTCCTGGCTTCAGGACGTATCTTTGGTGAAGCTGCAGCCTTGATCTATACAGCTGGTCAGTCTGCTCCAGCTTTGGATTGGTCCAACTGGAACATCTTCAGTATCACTAGCCCGATTTCTATTTTTCGTCAGGCAGAGACTCTTGCAGTTCATATCTGGAAAGTCAACAGTGAGGGGACTATTCCTGATGCAACAGCTGTATCTGCCGGATCAGCAGCAGTCCTTTTGATTTTTATATTAATTTTCAACTTTGGTGCTCGCAAGCTCGGTAGCTACTTACATAAGAAACTAACCTCTGCATAAAGGAGAAGAAATGACAGAATACAATTGGAATGAAAAACATATCATTACTTTTCCTCAAGAAAAAGTGGCCTTAGAAACCAAGGATTTACACGTTTACTATGGTAAAAAAGAATCCATCAAGGGCATTGATATGCAGTTTGAAAAAAATAAGATTACCGCTTTAATCGGTCCATCAGGTTCTGGGAAATCGACCTACCTACGAAGCCTTAATCGAATGAATGATACCATCGATATCGCAAGCGTGACAGGAGAAATTCTCTATGAAGGGATTGATGTCAACCGTCCTGAAATTAATGTTTATGAAATGCGGAAACACATTGGCATGGTCTTTCAAAGACCCAATCCTTTTGCTAAGTCCATTTATCGGAACATTACCTTTGCTCACGAGCGGGCAGGAGTTAGAGATAAGAAAGTTTTGGACGAGATTGTTGAAACTTCACTCAAACAAGCGGCCCTTTGGGAACAGGTCAAGGATGACTTACATAAGTCTGCCCTGACACTCTCAGGTGGCCAGCAGCAGCGCTTGTGTATTGCTCGAGCTATCTCTGTCAAGCCTGATATCTTGCTGATGGATGAGCCTGCTTCAGCCTTGGATCCTATCGCGACCATGCAGCTGGAAGAAACTATGTTTGAACTCAAAAATAACTATACCATCATCATTGTGACCCACAATATGCAACAGGCAGCACGTGCTAGTGACTATACTGGTTTTTTCTATTTGGGAGATTTGATTGAATATGACAAGACGACCAATATCTTCCAGAATGCTAAATTGCAATCGACAAATGATTATGTGTCTGGTCATTTCGGATAAGGAAATTCCATGTTGATAATAACAGTGTATAAAAGTTAAGGATAGAAAAAAATGACAGAACCTATTTTACAAGTCAAGGACTTGTCGGTTTATTACAATAAAAAGAAGGCTCTGAATAGTGTCAATCTAGATTTTTTGCCTAATGAAATTACGGCTTTGATTGGACCATCTGGTTCTGGGAAGTCAACCCTCTTAAAAGCTATTAATCGTATGGGTGATCTTAATCCAGAGGTGACGACTACAGGAACGGTTCTCTATAATGAACACAACATTTATGGGCCTAGGACTGATACTGTAGAGCTACGAAAAGAAATCGGTATGGTCTTTCAACAACCCAATCCTTTCCCAATGACTATCTATGAGAATGTGGTTTATGGACTGAGAATTAATGGGGTTAAAGATAAGCATATCTTGGATGAAGCTGTTGAGAGCTCTTTAAAAGGTGCTTCTATCTGGTATGAAGTAAAGGACCGTCTCCATGATTCGGCTATCGGACTCTCTGGTGGACAGCAACAACGGGTCTGTGTAGCCCGAGTACTTGCTACAAGTCCTAAAATCATCCTTCTGGATGAGCCAACTTCAGCCTTAGACCCTATTTCAGCAGGGAAAATTGAAGAAACCCTCTATGGTTTGAAAGATCAGTATACCATGCTCTTGGTTACAAGATCTATGCAACAGGCTTCACGGATTTCAGACAAAACAGCCTTTTTCCTAGGTGGAGATTTGATAGAGTTTAATTCGACCAAGCAAATGTTCCTAGAACCTGCTCATAAAGAGACAGAAGATTATATTACTGGTAAATTTGGATAAGAAGAAAGGATAAAGACAAGTATGCTTCGAGTACAATTTGAAGAAGATTTAGAAAAATTGCATAATCAATTTTATGCGATGGGAAATGAAGTGCTTTCGCAAATCAATCGTACAGTTCGTGCATTTGTAACACATGATCGAGAAATGGCTAAGGAAGTTATCGAGGAAGACGCTGAAGTCAATGAGTACGAAGTGAAATTGGAAAAGAAATCCTTAGAGATTATTGCATTACAGCAACCAGTTTCCCAAGACTTACGGACAGTTATCACTGTTCTAAAAGCAAGCTCAGACTTGGAAAGAATGGGTGATCATGCGGTTTCTATAGCGCAGGCAACTATTCGTATGAAAGGTGAAGTTCGCATCCAATCTGTTGAAGAAGAAATTAAAAAGATGGGTCGTGATGTGAAAAACTTTGTTGAATCAGCCTTGGATCTTTATCTGAATGGAAGTGTAGATCAAGCTTATGAAGTGGCGGCAATGGACGAAAAAATTAATCATTATTTTGAAAGTATTCAGGAGTTAGCTACAGAAGAAATTCGCAAGAATCCTGAATCCATCGTAACTGGTCGTGATTATTTCCAAGTAATCAATTATTTGGAACGTATTGGCGACTACGCAAAGAACATTTGCGAATGGGTTGTCTACTTCGAGACAGGTAAAATTGTTGAAATGTAATCATTAAAAAGATGCGATTCATGTCGTGTCTTTTTTCATATTCGTGGGATCCGTTAAGATTTCTGTTTTTTATTTGAACTTGAGATCTACTATGATACACTAGAAGTAATAAAATCAGTAATATATTTTTGTAGTTTTTGAGGAGAAAATAGATGAAGAGAAAAATTTTTACGACACTTACTCTTATTTTAGTCTTGGCATCAGGAGGAATCTTTGTATACAATAAGATAACAAAACCTAACCTTAGCCCCAAAACAGCTAAACTCTATCAGCATGGCTTTCGACTTCTGGAAGAGCAACTAGGAACTTATATAAAAGAGCATTACTCAGGGGTTGAAAAGATTGAGTTTTCCCCAATCTACATTACTGAGGAAGGGTCAACTTTCTCAAATGCCTATGTACGTCCGACGATTTATGATAAATATGGGAATAAAGCAACATTAGGAACAACAATAGAGAACTACACACCTAATAGCTATGGTTTGGTTACTCATATATTTCTTGATTTTGATGGTTCAGGAAATAATGTTATAGAATTAATGGACTCAGAAGGTAATGACATTGATGTTTCAAATGCAAAACATTTGCCAGACGAAGCAAAGCTCACGAAGGCTAGAAGTACAGATGAAAATATTTCTTTATTGGTTGAAGACAGTCAGTTAAAGGATGTTGTTAAGGATGAAAAAGGAAGCCCAGAAGCTGAAATAGTATATAATGTAGAGTTACAGAAAGGTGACGCAGAATGAAGAAAAAAATTTTTACGTTACTTACTCTTATTTTAGTCTTAGTATCAGGAGGTATCTTTCTATACAACAAACTAACAAAACCAAACTTTAGTCCTAAAACAACCAAGCTCTATCAGCATGGATTTCAACTTCTTGAAGAACAAATTGGAACCTATATCAAAGAACACTATAAAGGTATTGAGAAGATTGAATTTTCTCCAATATATGTTTCAGGGGATGATGGTTCTTCCATGTTGAACGCGGAAGTTGTTCCAATTGTTTATGATTCTCACGGAAATAAAGCGAAATTTGGAGGATTATATAAAAACTTTCAACATCCTGCTTATGGTACTATAGGTTATTTACGTCTGAGTTTTGATTATTCAGGGAATCCTTATATCGAATTAAGCACAGACTCAGGAGAATTTAAAGATGTGACTTACGGACAATCATTACCAGAGGAAATAAAAGGGAAGAAAATAAAGGATATTGATTTTAATTTTGAAACCTTAATAAAAGAAGAGAGGCTAAAAGGTGTTGAAAAATCAGATGTTGGAAGCCCAAATGCAGAGATTATTTACAATACGGAATTAAAGAAAGGAAGTCTGTTAGATGACCTTGAGTGATAAAGGAACTCAAGACTTACAAAGACTTATAAAAAATTATGTAGAATTACCTGAAGGAAAAGTATTCAAACTTGATGATTTAGAAAATACTGTAAAATTATTCTTCGCATAATTATGACACAATATATGTAAGCAATTTATTGTTTTTCTTGTTTATTAATAAAATGGAGGAGACTGATGAAGAAAAAGTTCTTGCAATTGGAGCGGCTCTTATAGTTTCAATTTCAGCAGGAGTATATTGTATGACAAAATTGATTGAACACCAAAATTCTCCATATAATGTTAGTAACGTTTTAGACGACAAAGGAGTGAAACTTTACAAACGAGGATTTCGTTTGTTAGAAGAACAACTGGCGACTTACATCAAAGAGCACTATTCAGGGGTCAGTAAAATTGAGTTTTCGCCAATTTTTGTTCAAGGAGGAAACGGACAGACTATGTTCAACGCTAATATTGTTTTTTCTGTTTATGATAAGAATCAAAATAAGGCATATTTTGGTGGAACAATAGGATATATTACTTATCCAACTTATAATAATGTTTGGGATGTAAGAATGGATTTTAATGGCTGGGATGAAGAAGTCATTGAATTAAGAACTAGCGATGAAAAGTTAATTGATGTATCTGGTTTTCAACATCTGCCACTAGAAGCTAAACTTACGGTGAGTCGTAAAGTAGATGAGAATCTTGAAGCTTTGATTCAAGATAAACAGATTAAAGGGGTTAAAAAAGATTCAAAAGGAAGCGCTGATTTAGATGTGGTATATAATGATGAAATAAAAAAAGGGGATGAGAGAGAATGGCGTTAACCGATGAAAATGTTCAAGAATTACAAGTAGATATTTTAAAAATTATAAAAAAAAGGGTGAGGGTGGAGTTTATGAGACTAGTTCTGGTATTAGGTACAAAATAATTAATGAAGTAAATGAAATAACCCAAGCAATAGCAGTGGCTCCTATGATAGGTAAAAACAAAGTTGATTACACTCAAACAACCATTGTCGTTGCTGGAACTCAAGATCCTGATGGAGACATTAATAATCATGTTATAGAGTCTGGATCTAATACAGTAACATCAAGAATTTAATTAACAGAACAGACAAAAGCAACACTGAAATCAAAATGGAAAGTTAATAAAATGGTATTTATGTTATAATACAGATATGTAGTTGCTATTACACAGTTTTCACGAAATATAAAAGGAGGAGACTGATGAAGAAAAAAATTTTTGCAATCAGCGCAGTTCTTATGGTTTTAATTTCAGGAGGAGTATTATATATGCTAAATGTAGAAAAGAGTTCGACAGGACTTGATGCAAAAGAAGAAAAAATCATCAAACATGGTTTTCGTTTGTTGGAAGAACAGATTGGGACCTATATCAAAGAAAACTACTCAGGAATTTCTAAAATAGAATTTTCTCCAATTTTCATCCAAGGTGGTAAGGACAATCCTCCTTTTGTAGCTGATATGGTTCCTGTCGTCTATGATGAAGAAGGAAATAGAGCTGTTTTTGGGACGCTAATTGGAAATCATGCCTATGCCTCCTATGGAATTCCTTATAGTATTTATCTAGATTTTGACAAAGAAGATAAGGAGTACATTTTATTAAGTGATTCAAATGGTAATCGTGTTAATGTAACTAATTATAATAAATTACCTAAAAAGGCAAAACTAAATTCTAATAATCCAATAGACAGTAATATCAAAGGTTTAATCGATGATGGTCAGTTGAAAGATGTTATCAAAAGTGATGTTGGTAGCCCAAATGCTAAGATACGCTACAATATGGAAATCAAAAGAGGGAGTCGATTAGAATGGGATTAAGTCATAAAAACATCCAAGTGCTTCATCGAGAGGTAAGGATTTGGAAGACATATAAAGAGGGAGTTGTGGTTGATGCCGATGATGGTATGAAATACGAAATCATCAATTCTGAAAATTCCGCAACAGAAGCTATTGCTGTCGCTCCTATTGTAAATAATAAAACTGATTATTCAAGGACCATTGTCTTAACGGCTGGTACACAGAACAAATTTAATCCATTGAAAGATTCTTTTGGTGAGATAGGCACTACTGTGGAATCTGTAAGTGGTGCTGCTGACGCCGCCTATGGTTCTGGTTTAAGCCCCCAGTATGTTAAGATGGATGAATTTTTTGCGGAGACACAGAGACGCTTAAAGGAGAAAGGAGTGGAAGGTGGTCAAATTTGGTATTCATCTGCTCATAGTCAAGGTGGAGTACCAAATGTAAAGCTTTCAGTAAAATATAGAGTTAAAGAGATTGTTAATTTCTACGATTGGGGTGCTAAAAAGGCGGTAGATAGTGGGCACTTCTCAAAATCTGAGTTAAAATATTTAGAAAAGCATGCGATTATTTACTCAGATTCCGGCAAGGAAATTACAGGATGGGATGGGAACGGAGGTGCTATTCCCTACGGTCAAGTTCGCGTTTTTGAAGGAAAAAGTCATAATGTTCAAACTCCAGATTTAAAAGGGAGTAATTTTGATTTTGATAAGTATATCAAAAGAGGTGAATTTGTTTCTGGCATGACTGAAAAGCAAGTCAGAAAAGCTATTGAAGTAAAACTAAAAGCTATTAAAAGTGGTAAAAACAAAGAATTTTTATCTAGTTTAAATCCTAATTTTTACTTGCTCCTGTACAAAAAAATATACGGAGACTTCGCTCCTGAGCCTTCTAAACATGATTTAATCACGATAAATAGGAAATACATTGATGAATTGCATGCTTCATTAAGGACCAGCTCTGGCGACAAAACAATTAGTTTAAGAGAGGAACTCGTTCGTACAAGTGCTCAAACTGCTCAGCTTCAAGCGGAGGTCTACGAGCAAGAGATTAAAGATAAGTTAGCAAGTGCAAAATCAAAAGTAGAGGAACATATATCTGAACTGAGTAAAGCAGCTTATACCTTAGCGCATAATCTTTCTGCTGGTGAAGTAGAAGAACTCTTGTCTGAACTGAGCTTATCAACTACTTGGAATGGGGGAACAGAAGCCTCTACTCTCGCCTCAGCAAGTGCATATACGACTAAAATGACGGAAATTGCTGGCAATTTAAACAAGGCCGCTGATAATATTGTAGCGATTGATCAAAAAGGCGCCCAGATTTTTACAAAAAAATAGGAGGAAACGCATGATTGAACCAAATACAGAAGATCGAGCTGAAGCCGAACGTATAAAAAAAGAATATTTAAAGATTCAGGAACGTACTGCCATTCGCGCTTTGATTTCAGCTAAAAGAGCTGTTCTTCTTGAAGAAAGTCAAGCTTTGCAAACTTGGTTAGATAGTCAAGCTGAGGCCATGAAAACTTTTGCATCCACTCAAGTACCTGCTGACTTATCCGGGGCCTTCACAGGTGGAGCAGCAGATTCAATCAAGGAGGTACTAGGTGCTGTTCCTAAGCCTAGTTTGACCAGCCCTATCTTATAGGAGGCTCTATGGATATCCAGAAAAAGATCGATCGTCTTGATGACGAGCACATAGCTTTTCGTAAGAAAGTTAGTGAGTATGAATGGGATTACCAAGATATGAGACGAGAGGCTAAAAATGTTTCAGAGGAAATGAGCGAATGGATATTTTCTTTCTGTCGTAACAATCCCGACTCTATCCCTACTTATGAACTGCATCAGCTAGAAGATAATAAAGATGAGTTTGAAAGGCAAATTCGACGCTTTGAGGATCGTCTGCAAGAGACCTACCAGGAAGAAAACCGCATCTATAACCAAAGCATAGCAGAACTCGAAAAAGAAAAAAGAAAAACCTAATGTTTTGAGTTTCTCGTGAATTACAAAGACAGGTCATCCTTGTCTTTTTCTTTGCTTTAAAATGTGGTAAAATGGTTTCGAAAAGTATTTAATGAACAGGATTTCCTGTATCTTAGATGAGGAGAAAAACATGCAAGCAGTTGCACATTTTATTGACACTTTTGTTCCTGAACACTACGATCTATTTCTAGATCTCAATCGTGCAGATAAGACCTTTTCAGGCAAGGTGACTATTATTGGGGAAGCTAAGTCAAGTAAGATTTCCCTGCACCAAAAGGACCTAGCAATCGAAACCGTCGAAGTAGCAGGTCAAGCACGTCCTTTTACTGTCGACAATGCGAACGAAGCTCTTTACATCGAGTTAGATGCCACAGGCCAAGTTGAAGTAACGGTGACTTATGCTGGTAAAATTACGGACAATATGACAGGGATTTACCCTTCTTACTACACTGTGGACGGTGTAAAAAAAGAAATCATCTCTACGCAGTTTGAGAGTCACTTTGCCCGCGAAGCTTTTCCAAGCGTGGATGAGCCAGAAGCTAAGGCAACCTTTGACTTGGCTTTGAAGTTTGACCAGGCAGAAGGCGAACTGGCTCTATCTAATATGCCAGAAATTGACATTGAAAATCGTAAAATGACGGGTATTTGGAAGTTTGAAAGAACTCCACGTATGTCGTCTTATCTACTAGCTTTCGCTGCAGGTGATATGCAAGGAGTAACTGCCAAGACTAAAAATGGAACCCTAGTTGGTGTCTATGCTACAAAGGCACATCCGGCTAGTAATTTAGAATTTGCTTTAGACATTGCTGTTCGTTCCATTGAGTTTTATGAGGATTATTATGGCGTTAAATATCCGATTCCACAGTCTCTTCATGTAGCTTTGCCTGACTTCTCATCTGGTGCCATGGAAAACTGGGGTCTGGTTACTTATCGCGAGATTTACCTCTTGGTTGATGAAAACTCTACGGTATCTAGTCGACAAGATGTTGCTCTTGTTGTTGCTCATGAGTTGGCCCACCAATGGTTCGGAAATCTAGTGACTATGAAGTGGTGGGATGACCTATGGCTTAACGAAAGCTTTGCTAATATGATGGAATATGTCTGCGTCAATGCCATTGAGCCGACTTGGAATATCTTTGAGAATTTCCAAACAACCGGAGTTCCGCTTGCTTTGAAACGAGATGCTACAGACGGAGTTCAGTCTGTCCATGTAGAGGTAAATCATCCAGATGAGATTAATACCTTGTTTGACCCAGCAATCGTATATGCTAAGGGAAGCCGTCTCATGCATATGCTTCGCCGCTGGTTGGGAGATGAAGCCTTTGCCAAAGGTTTGAACGCCTACTTTGCTAAACACCAGTATGAAAATACAATCGGACGTGATCTTTGGAATGCTCTTGGAGATGCTTCTGGTCGCGATGTAGCAGCCTTTATGGACTCTTGGTTGGAGCAACCTGGCTATCCTGTTTTATCAGCTCGTGTAGAAAATGACACCTTGAAGTTGACTCAGAAGCAATTCTTTATAGGTGAACATGAAGACAAGAAGCGGACTTGGGTTCTGCCGTTAAATAGCAATTGGAATGGTTTGCCTGATACACTGGAAACTGAAACACTTGAAATTCCAAACTATTCCGCTTTGGCAGCTCAGAACCAAGGAGCTTTGCGTTTCAATACAGAAAACACAGCCCACTATATTACAGATTATCAAGGTCTTTTGTTAGACCAGATTCTAGATACGATTACTGAGTTAGACAGCACTAGCAAGCTCCAAGTAGTGCAGGAACGCCGTCTCTTAGCAGAAGCTGGCCACATTTCATTTGCTGAATTAGTTCCAGTAATTGAAAAACTGACAGAAGAAAGCTCTTACTTGGTTGTTTCTGGGGTTAAGGCTGTTCTGAGTGGTTTGAAAATCTTTGTTGAAGAAGGTAGCGAGACTGAAGAAGCTTATAACGAGTTGGTTATCAAGCTTAGCCGGTTCAACTTCGATCGTTTAGGTTTTGAAGCTAAAGATGGAGAAAGTGATGAAGACGAATTAGTCCGTCAAATCGTTATTGGAAACTTGATTGCTGCCAATGATGAAAAAGCGACTCAAGAAGCTGACGGCATCTTTAAAGCTCACCAAGATGATCTAGAAAAACTTCCTGCAGCTATCCGCTTGCATATCCTGATTAACCAAATTAAACATCATGAGAGCAAGGAACTGACGGATCAATATCTGAAGAATTATGTATCGACAGTTGATGGAAGTTTCAAGAGACAATTGGCTTCGGCTCTGGCCTACACTAATGATAAGGAAACGCTCGATCAAATTTTAGAAGCTTTAAAGAATAAAGACATTGTCAAGCCACAAGATTTAGCTATGAGCTGGTATTTCCCTTTACTCAACCATGATTTCACTCAAGCTACTGTTTGGACTTGGGCTCGTGAGAATTGGGACTGGATTAAGGCGGCCTTGGGAGGCGATATGAGTTTTGATAAGTTCGTCATTTATCCAGCTAATGCCTTCAAGACAGCAGAAAGGCTCGCTGAATACAAAGCTTTCTTCGAGCCACAATTGTCAGATATGGCTATCAGTCGTAATATCAGCATGGGTATCAAAGAAATTGCTGCGCGTGTTGAATTGGTGAAGCGCGAGAAAAAAGCAGTGGAAAAAGCAATTCGAGCTGCGGTTTGATCAATTTAATTAAATTGACAAGAAAGTCTGAGATATTATCTATCTCAGGCTTTTTCTTTATTATTTTGAGTATTTAAACATTGCTGATATGTCTTTGCTTTGATAAAATAGAATAGTATGTGAAATAAACAGGCAACTGTTTAAAGGAGAAATGGAGTTTATAATGGAAAAGAAAATAGTCTATGGCTTCCGCCTTTCTAAGAAAGAGTCATAAAAAGATAAGCAGCTCCTGCATCAAGAACTTTTGAACATGATAAATCAAGACTGAGACAATTTTGTTTCAGTCTTTTGTAATGTAGAATTTTTTGAGGAAATGGTTGAGAGATGTATCAAGTGTTTTAGATAAGCAAGTATTTTAATTTTAATACAAATCGTGTTATAATAGCCGAGTCAAAGAATTTTTACCTACAATAATCACTAATGTTAAAGAATTTCATCTAGCCAAACAACTAAAAAATAAGTATGATGAGGAGTAAAAGATAATGTTAGGAAAACAATTGAAATTTATACGGGAGCAAAAAGGCTATAGTCAAGCTCAGATTGCAGAATCACTAGGAACGACTCGGCAGACCATCTCGAATTGGGAAAATGATAAGACGATTCTAGATAGTGCAAGTCTTATTCGTCTAGCCGATTTTTACCAGATTTCATTAGACGAGTTATGCGGTCGAAAAGCTTTATCTATCTCCAAAGATTCGAGCATAAAATCAATGATTTTGACAAATGCTTGTACACTTTGGACTTGCTTTGTTTCATCTCTCGGATAAGTTCTATTGATTTTCCTGCTAACTTTTTAGCTATTTAGAATATTAGGAGGAAAACAATGTTTTACTATTTTTATTTATCTCTCGCAATTCTATTTGAAATTGCCGCCACAAGTCTTTTAAAACTATCTCAAGGTTTTTCGAAACTATTTTTCGGTTGCCTTGCTTTGATGTTTTATGGCTTGTGCTTTTTCTTTTTATCTCTATCTTTAAAGGGCATTCAGTTAAATCTAGCTTACGCTATTTGGTCTGGAATAGGTCTAGTAGGGACAACGATATTATCTATTCTGCTTTGGCACGAAAAAATAACAGCTGTAAGTCTTTTAGGAATAACTCTGGTTATAGTCGGACTTGTTTTATTAAATTTATCACAAAAGACTCACTAGAGAATGGAGAATTATATGTTTGATAATTATTTTAAAAATAAAAAAGTTGTAATTATTGGTGCAAGTGGGAGCTTGGGAAGAGTGTATACACGAGCTTTTCATCAAGCAGGTGCTCGGTTATTTCTTTTAGGGAGAGATATAGGTAAGTTAGCGGTGTTTGCGCAAGAATTTTCATCTTTTATTCCAATAAGCTCAGTGGATATTACAAGTGAAGAGTCTCTAAAAAATGTAGTATCAGAGATACAAGAGTGGTCGGAATGTATAGATATTGTTATCAATGCAACTGGTTTTGATGTAAGAAAGTCTTTGTCAGCGCATTCCTTTGAGGACATAGAGCAGACACTATTAATCAATTTATCTGGCACCATTCTGATTAGCAAGATTTTTCTGCCCTTATTAGCAAATGAAAAAGGTGCTACAATTGTGCATTCTGGCGGTTTTGCAGATGGGCGGCTTGCTTTCCCTTACTATAGTGTAGATGTGGCTAGTCGCGCAGGGATTTTTTCTTTTATTGAATCAATGAATCGCGAATTAAAACAGGAGCAGAAAAAGATGTATTTAACCTATTTTTGTCCTAATGCTGCGGACACGCCCTCAGAAAAACCTTACCATCCTGTTTGGGAAGAGATGGGAATTAAGATTTCAACTACAGACGAAGTTTGTCTGGCTTTGCTAAAAGGTATTAAGTCTCATCAAAGAGTCATCCTAATGGGGCGAGGGGCATTTTTGTTTACTAAACTCAATCTTCTGTCTTCAAGATTAGCCGATTTTCTTTTATTAGATAAATATAGCCGTATATTGAAAAAGCACTTTTCATAATCCATTTTCCTGCAGACTTTATAGCGAAAATGGCGTTTCTTTAATCGAATGTGAGTTTTGTATTCAGCACACTCTAAGTAGGGTATTTTAGATTCTTTTTGAAAATTATATTTAGCCATTTGCCCTTGGTAGTAAGGGTGTTTAGGTGCAGGATGATCTAGCTTACCAATAAGTTCTTTATGTGTCCTCAAGTCCTTATAATCTAAAATGATCATATTTTTGTCTTTCACTCCGACTAGGTTTGTGATAAAATTTGGTTGTTCCATAAGAGTCTTTCTGATGATTGTTTTGTCGCTTTTCATTATATATCTTATGGTTTTTTTCTACAACAAAATAGGCTCTATAATCCCTGGGGTGGATATACCCATAACAGAAATTATAGAGCCCAAATTTCTAGTGACATCTATGATTTTTTTATTTTTGCTTATCGAAATAAGCAAGATTTTTAAGGTTTTTATATAGGATGACGCTTAAAATGGTTGTTAGAGTGATTTTGATCAAATCCGGAATCATAAATGGCAAGACGACACTTGTCCAAGCAATTTCTAAGCTTTTGTGAGTAACTAGCATAAACCCAATCGCTCCACCAAAAAAGAGAACGACCTCACCCAATAAATTGGCAATAAAAATAAGAATAGGCTGTCCTTTCTGGCCTGCTAAAGAAGAAGTAACCAAGGCTCTAAGAGGGAAGAAAAGAAGAAATCCTGCTGTAGGTCCGTAAAATGCTTGAAATCCTCCACTTCCTCCTGCAAATACAGGAAGGCCAATTGCTCCCAATAAAAGATAGATGATGACAGCTAAAGTAGCTTCCTTAGGACGGAAGAGACTAGCAACTAAACCAATAGCTAAAGTCTGCAAGGTTATTGGAATAGGTCCAAAGGGAATTTGAAAAGGAGAAAGAGCAGCGATTAGAGCTGCACCCAAAGCAATCAAAGTCATTGATTCTATTTTTTTCACAACAGTAAACCTCTTTGTTTTTTATATGGTAACTATTTTACAAAAAAAGACTTGAGCTGTCAATTTTTATATTTAGAAAATTTTAAGAAAAAATTTAGGCCTCTTTAAGAAAAAATAATTAAGATGTATGTAGCCTAAAGAAAGGATGTGGTGAATTCATGAAGTGAAGCTTCTTCATTTTTTCACAGAAACTTAAAGCAGAAAGAAGGAAAAATATAGAATGAATAAAGAGAAAATGATTGTTGTAGAAAAAAGCACCAAGTGGTGGCTATCAGTAGTAGCGACAGGTTCTTTAGTAGTCGGCTTGCTTGGTGGATATACATTAGGTTCTTTGACGCAAAAAGCAACGAATCAGCAGTCAACCGTTCAAACATCGAAAACGCTGCAAAATAATCAAGACGGCAATAATATGCAAGGTCCTGGTGGACAACCACCTCAAGGTCAGCGTCAAAATAATGGAAATGGTATGCCACCTCAAATGAATGGTCAAGAAGGACAAGGCGGTCCTGGTGGTAACGGGGGACCTGGAGGTCCAGGAGACCAGCCACCGCAAGGAAATAATAATCAAGAAAACGGTAGCAATTCTAAGAAGAAACCAGCCAATGCAGATGGAAGTACAAAGGATAAGGATAGCAATTCTAACCAAAATAATGAAGAAAACACTACAAAATCCTAATCCATTTGTTAAAGTCATGATATAATAATTAAAGAATTATACTAAGATCCAAAAAATGATAAAAAAATTCTTTATTTTATAATAATCTTAGATGAAGCCGATTAGTATCTTATAGCAGGAGGAGAACAAGATGATTAAGATTTTACTAGTAGAAGACGACTTAGGGTTGTCAAACTCTGTATTTGATTTCTTAGATGACTTTGCGGATGTCATGCAGGTTTTTGATGGTGAAGAAGGTCTCTATGAAGCTGAAAGCGGTGTTTATGATCTGATTCTACTGGATCTGATGCTTCCTGAAAAAGATGGCTTTCAAGTTTTGAAAGACTTGCGTGAAAAAGGAGTCTCAACTCCTGTTCTCATCATGACTGCTAAAGAAAGTTTGGATGATAAAGGACATGGCTTTGAATTAGGGGCAGATGACTATCTAACCAAGCCGTTTTATTTAGAAGAATTAAAGATGCGGATTCAGGCCTTACTCAAGCGTTCAGGAAAATTTAATGAAAATACCTTATCATATGGTGATGTGACAGTAAATCTTTCTACCAATACCACTTTGGTGAATGGAAAAGAAGTAGAATTACTGGGAAAAGAATTTGATTTATTAGTTTATTTCCTGCAGAACCAAAACGTAATTCTACCTAAAACTCAGATTTTTGATCGGCTTTGGGGCTTTGACAGTGATACTACTATTTCTGTCGTTGAAGTCTATGTCTCAAAAATTCGGAAAAAATTGAAAGGAACGACTTTTGCGAACAATATGCAAACCCTTCGCAGTGTCGGTTACATTTTGAAGAATGCTGAATAAACTTAGACGAACTTTTTATGCGGATGATTTTTCATATTTCATTCGCTATTTTGGTGTATTCACACTGATTTTCTCGGCTATGACTCTTTTAATCATTCAAATTATGCGCTCAGGGCTCTATACAACCGTTGACGATAATTTAAAAAGTTTAAGTCAGAATCCCAGATCTGTCCTCCATCTTGCTCTGGCTCGTGCAGCTAATATGCAACCAACGATTGATGAAGGCCAGCCATCCGATGATGAATCTGGACCACAAAACGCACCAGATCCTGGACCAATGGATAATCTGAAGGTGAATTCGAACACTGAAGCAGTCTTGTTTGATGAAGACTTGAAACCATTGACTACTGCAGATCATTTTCTTAGTTTAAAAACGATTTCAATCAAGAAAAAGGATGTTGGTAAAATTATTCAGATTAATTTGAAAAACAACTATGGTCAAGAAGAGCTCTATCGTATGCTGGTTTTTGAAATTAATCCAAGTGAATTCTTATCTGGGAATCTTTTGAACAAAGTAAAATATGCAGCAGTTTTGATTAATGTCAATCAATTGGAGCAAACCAGTCAGAATCATGAACAGATTATTGTCATTGTTATGATTAGTTTTTGGTTAATCTCAATCATTGCCAGTATCTATTTGGCTCGGGTCAGTGTGAAGCCTCTAATAGACAGTATGCAGAAGCAAAAATCTTTTGTTGAAAACGCCAGCCATGAGTTGCGTACTCCTTTAGCTGTTTTGCAAAACCGTTTGGAAACTCTTTTCCGAAAACCGGAAGCTACTATTATGGAATCTAGCGAAAATATTGCCTCCAGTCTGGAAGAAGTTCGGAATATGCGGATGCTAACAACTAATCTATTGAATCTAGCAAGAAGAGATGATGGCATTAAGCCTGAAATTGCTGATGTTGAACCAGAATTTTTCACTACAACATTTGCCAACTACGAAATCATTGCGGATGAAAACGAGAAAGCATTTGTCTACGAAAATCATATTAATCACAATATCAAGACAGATAGAACGCTTTTAAAACAGCTAATGACCATTCTATTTGATAATGCTGTGAAATATACAGAAGAAGATGGGATTATTAAGTTTATAGTATGGTCAAAAGATCGTTCTCTATACTTTCGAGTGTCAGATAACGGTCCTGGAATCAATAATGAAGACAAAAAGAAAATATTTGATCGTTTTTATAGGGTTGATAAGGCCAGAACAAGACAAAAGGGTGGTTTTGGTCTAGGTCTATCTCTAGCAAAACAAATAGCCGATGCTCTAAAGGGGACAATTACTGTTAAAGATAATAGACCGAAAGGTACCATTTTTGAGATCAAAATTTCCATCAAATCAGAAAGTAAGAAAAAATCAACTAAGCTAATAGGAAATAAATGATATGAAAATATTGATTTACGGTGCTGGTACTATTGGAATGACATATGGCTGGCTACTTAGTCAAGGACATGAAGTTGAAGTTTTTGTAAAAGAGAGAGATTTATCCCACTATCAAAAAGGAATTTCTCTCTTAATCAAAGATTTGAGGAGACACGATAAATCCTACCAGCTTCATCATTTTGCTCCAAAATTGGTTACTAGTATAGTTAATCATTATGATTTGATTTTGTTGACGGTAAACAGTAGCCAAATTAAACAAGCTGCTAAAGAACTTTCAACATTTCAAGGAAAGACTCGTATCCTGATTATGCAGAATAATTGGGATACCACTGAAAAGATATTTCCTTATCTTGATAGAGAATCTTATTCGCTCGCTTTTCCTTCATCAGTTGGAGGTGGTAGAAAACATGGAAAAGTTAAAGCAATAATTTTTCAGGCTCCTACTCTAATTGATGAAGATGAGTATCATAATTTGAATTGTGGAATATTTGAAAAATGTCACTTAAGTATTAAAAGTATGCCAGATTTAGCGAATTGGTTGAAAATCCACTGCCTTCAAGAAGCAGTTATGGCGGGTGCGATAGCAGAATCTGGGAGTTTTGACGCTGTTTTGGAAGATTCGCAAGTAATCAAAAAGATGATCCTTGCATGGCGAGAAGGAATTCTCTTGTGTGAAAAAGATGGTATTTCTAAGAAAGCTTATAAGCCAACCAAGTATTTGTTTTTGCCACTTTGTTTATTAATTCCAGTGGTGAAATTATTTTTGAAGCAGCCACTCACTCAAGAAATGATAAGAGGGCATCTTGCCTCTGGTTATCAAGAGTGGGCAGATCAATATAGAGAAATATTAGAAACGGGAAAAACGATTCATTTTCCCATGCCTATCTGGCAATCTTATCAGTCTTTTATAGAGAATTATAAACAATAAAAATCAGCTCAAAGAGCTGATTTTTAATTTTTAATAGACCAAACGCTAACTGATTGTTCTTTAACAGGGAACTCTCCCCAGCCTTCTTCATCGATAGTGACAATTGTTTGGCAATTACCAAGGTAGTCGGAACACTCGTGCCCTGACCAATCTTGGCCAAAATACATTCGTTTTGAAGTAGCAGAAGCATTTGAAATTAAAACAGCAATAGGCTGACTACCATCTTGACCAGCCCTTGTCCATCCGATACAATTCGGGTCATCAAAATAGTCAGTCTCTTCACCATATGCTAGGTTTAGACGAAGGTCCAATAGTTTGTCAATCTCTTCTCGGAAATCTTGCTGAGCGAATTCACCATTTATGCCATAGTAGTCTCCGTAGAAAATACATGGGAGGCCAGACTCTCGAAGTAGAATAAGAGCATAAGCTGCAGGTTTAAACCATTCTTCTACAGTAGATTCAAGAGCTTGGCCACGCTGAGTATCATGATTTTCTACAAATGTCACAGCTGATTCTGGGTGATTTTTTACTAAAGTATGATCAAAAATTGTACGTAAGTCATATTCTTCACCCTTTTGACTTGCTTCAAAAAGATTAGTATGCAATTTAACATCGACAAGATCGAAGCGATAGTCAATATTTTCTAAGTAGTCATTATTAGCAGCTTCATCATTATTCCAAAACTCTCCGAAAACATAGAAATCATCACCATATTCTTGCAAAATATCTCGAATAAAGTTGGCCATAAAGAAAGAATCTATGTGCTTAACTGCATCCAAGCGGAAACCCTGTATACCTGTAGTTTCGATAAACCATTTAGCCCAATCGTATAAGTTTTTAATAACATCTGGATGTTTGAAGTCCAGATCGGCGTACATTAGATAGTCATAGTTTCCGTTTTCGCTGTCTACCAGCTCATCGTTTGCCCAACCTTTATTATCACCTTGAATTAAATAAATACCAGAGCGTCGACTTTTTGCATCAAAATCAGTTCCAGTGAAATGATACCAATGCCATTCAAAATCATTGTATTGCTTGTTTCTTCCGGGGAAAGTAAAGTGAGTCCACCCTTTAATCATAAAAGGTTCAGAAATAGCAGTAGTACGGTCATTTGGATCTACTTCAATAACCGTAAATGTTTCAGTTCCATCGGCTGCAGCTTTATGATTTAAAACGACATCAGCAATTGGATCGATTCCATTATCTTTTAATGTTTGGATCGCTTGAAGATATTCGTCTTTGAAACCGTACTTAGTACGAATTGTCCCCTTTTGGTCAAATTCTCCTAAATCAAATAAATCGTAAATGCCATAGCCAACATCATTTGAGCCAGTTGCTTTAAAAGCTGGAGGCATCCATATTTTTTGAATCCCTTTGGCCGCTAGATTTGGCGCATCCATTGCTAAACGATTCCAATGCTGGCCATCATCTGGAAGATACCATTCAAAATACTGCATTAAAGTTTGGTTTTTCATATTAAGTTCCTTATTCAATCAATAATTCTGAGTCCTAAAATTTATTCAGGTCAGATTTACCGCTATTTTATCAAAATTAAAAGAAGGACGCAAACGTTTGTGTCACTGTTTTTTGAACCTTATCTTAAGTACTGTACAATTATGATCGTTTAGAATTGGCAAAATCGCATCCCAATGAATTAAGGCGCAAAAAAAGCTCCGAAGAGCTCATTTTGTATGCAGTTAATTGATTAACCAAGTTTTGCTGCAAGACGTGCTTTATCACGACTAGCTTTGTTCTTGTGGATCAAACCTTTAGTTTCTGCTTTATCGATAGCTGAGCTAGCAGCGCGGTAAAGTTCTTCAGTTGGGTTTGCTTCAAAAGCTTTAATTGCAGTACGCATAGCTGATTTTTGAGCTGAGTTTTTTTCGTTGTGTTTAACGTTCAATTCAGCGCGTTTGATAGCTGATTTAATGTTTGCCAAGTTTTTCACCTCCAATGTATACTAACTATCTAATTATATATGAAAAGTTCGTATTTGACAAGCCTTAATTATTCATTTAAAAAAATATCACTTGATTTCAATCAATTATAGTTATTTCTTTAAGTAAATCTCATCAATTTCATGGTTATGAGCTTTATGAAGGATTAATTCAGCTCGATTGCGAGTAGGTTCAATATAATCTTTTAAGTTAACTAAATTAATAGATTTCCATATGTTACGAGCCATTTTCATAACGTCTTCAACCGGTTCTTTAGTGAAGCGATGGTAGTAGTTCTTTGAATCCCGTCTAGCCAAGTCCAATAATTTACCGAATCGATCAAGGTACCATTTCTCAATATTCTCAACCTCAGCATCCACATAAATAGAAAAATCAAAGAAATCTGTTATATAGAGACGTTCATTTTGAGGATTTTGAAAAACATTAATCCCTTCAACAATGACGAAATCAGCAACTTGGATTGTTTGTGTCTGATCTGGAACAATATCATAGATTTCATGGGAATAGACAGGTACCTGATAATTTTGTCCGTTTTTCAGGTGATCTAAGAAGTTTAGAAGAAGTTCCATGTTATAACTTTCAGGGAAACCTTTTCTATTTAAAAGATCATGTTCTTGTAAAACAGAGTTTGGATATAAAAAACCGTCTGTCGTTACCAGTTCAACTTTTGCATTCTCAAAAGTCCTAGACAGTAAAATTTGGAGAAGGCGGCTTGTTGTCGACTTTCCAACTGCGACACTACCAGAAACACCAATGATAAAAGGCTGTTTTTTTAAGGTTTTTTGTAGAAATATTCCTTTTGAAAAAGCAAGATCTTCTTTGGCTCTCTTATAAATTTGAATCAGATTAGTTAATGGTAAATAGATATCCATAACATCTTGCAAACTAATTTCGTCATTAAAACTTTTAATTGAATTTAATTCTTCTTCAGTTAATGGCGGAGTGGTTTTTCTGTGTAATTGTTGCCATCTTTCTCGGCTAATTCTATCAAAATGAAGGAATTCGTTTGTCATATTTTTTCTCCTATCAACTTGATTAGTATAACATATTGTAAAAAATTTTGTAGAAAATAATGTAAACGATTTACATTTTGGGTAAAATTGTGATAAAATTAATTTATGTCAAAGATGTATTTTGCAGAAAAGCCGGATGCTGAGCATGATATCCATAAATTACAACTGAATTTATTGGGTCAACCAATGATCTTCCTTACGGATGCTGGCGTCTTTAGCAAGAAGATGATCGATTATGGTAGTCAGGTCCTCCTGTCTACCATAGATTTTTCTAAAGGGGATGCTATTTTGGATCTTGGTTGTGGTTATGGTCCATTAGGTTTAACATTAGTAAAATCACAAGCTGTAAAAGCTACCTTAGTGGATATTAATCTGCGTGCTCTGGATTTGGCTAGAAAAAACGCTGAACTTAATAAGGTTTCAGCGGAAATCTTCCAGTCTAATGTCTATGATCAAGTAACCGGGATTTTTGACCATATAATTAGTAATCCTCCCATTAGAGCTGGAAAACAAGTAGTTCATCAAGTCATTACAGGCAGTCTTGAGCATTTGACGTTAGGTGGAGACTTAACTATCGTCATACAGAAGAAGCAGGGGGCACCAAGCGCTAAAGCTAAAATGGAAGAAGTTTTTGGAAATTGCGAAGTTGTCAAAAAAGATAAAGGCTACTATATTTTAAGGAGTGAGAAATCAGAATGAGAGCTGTCGACATTATTCAAAAAAAACGTGATGGTTTGGAATTAACTAAAGAAGAAATTCAATGGTTGATTGATGGGTATGTTGCTGGTACTGTTCCAGATTATCAAATGTCTGCTTTTGCAATGGCAATTTACTTTAAGGGAATGACAACCAGAGAAATTTCAGATCTGACAATGACAATGGTTGCGACAGGTCAGCAAATTGATTTATCAGAAATCTCTGGTATTAAAGTAGATAAGCATTCTACTGGTGGTGTTGGTGACAAGGTTACCTTAATCCTTGTTCCCTTGGTTGCTAGCTTTGGAGTGCCAGTTGCCAAGATGAGTGGTCGAGGTCTAGGTCATACGGGTGGAACGATTGACAAACTGGAATCTGTAAAAGGATTCCAAGTTGAGCGCAGTCAGGAAGAATTTATCAAACAAGTTCAAGATATTGGGCTTTCTGTAATTGGTCAGTCAGATCAACTTGTGAAAGCTGATAAGTTGCTTTATGCTCTTCGTGATGTGACCGCAACAGTCGACACAATTCCCTTAATTGCGAGCTCTGTTATGAGTAAGAAAATCGCTGCCGGAGCAGATAGTATTTTGCTTGATGTGACAGTAGGCGAAGGCGCCTTTATGAAGAATATTGAAGATGCCCGTCGCCTTGCTCAGACAATGGTTGAGTTAGGTAAAGCTGTAGGTAGACGAACAGTAGCTGTTATTACTGATATGAGCCAACCTGTGGGCACAAGCATTGGTAATCGTTTGGAAATCCTTGAGGCTCTGGAAATTCTTCAAGGAAAAGGCAGAGAAGATGTAACCCATTTTATCTGTGAGTTAGCTCAAATTATGCTAAGCTTAGCAAATGTGGAAAAAACTATAGAGGAAGTTCGCGAGCATGTAATGAACGGCTCTGCTCTTGAAAAATTTGAAGCTATGATTCAAGCGCAGGGCGGTGACTTGGAAGACCTTTATAGGCCATCTTCAGCTCAGTATATAGTAGACGTCACTGCAGATCAGTCTGGTTTCATTTCTGAACTACCAGCTATGGAATTCGGTTTATTTGCTATGCGTTTAGGTGCTGGTCGAGCAGTTAAATCTGACAAACTAGACTATGAAACCGGAATTGTTTTTGAGAAAAAAGTTGGCGAAGCTGTTCAGTCTGGTGAAGTAGTAGCTAAAATCTATGCTAATCGAAAAATCTCTGAGGAAATGCTTACAGAATTCAAAAAAAATGTTAGAATAGATGTCGAACGGAAAAAAGTAAGCGAAATCATTGAGGTCATTTCTTGAGTTTAAGGGAGAAAAAAATGAAATTGAACAAATACATTGACCATACTCTTTTAAAGCCGGAAGCAACAAAAGAGCAAATTGAAAAAGTAATTGAAGAAGCCAAAGAATATGATTTTGCAAGCGTCTGCGTTAACCCAACTTGGGTAAAGCTTGCAGCTGAAGAACTTAGCGATTCTGATGTAAAAGTTTGTACAGTTATAGGTTTCCCTTTGGGGGCAACCACTCCTGAAGTAAAGGCATTTGAAACAAAAAATGCGATTGAAAATGGGGCTGATGAAATTGATATGGTAATCAATATTGGCGCTCTCAAGTCTGGTAACTTGGATTTGCTTGAAAGAGATATTCAAGCAGTAGTAGAAGCAAGTGGTAAGAAACTTGTGAAGGTTATTATTGAAACTTGCCTTTTGACAGATCAAGAAAAAGTTCTGGCCTGTCAAGTTTCCCAAAAGGCTGGAGCAGACTTTGTAAAAACATCGACCGGTTTTTCAACTGGTGGTGCCACTGTAGAAGATGTAGCTTTGATGAGACAAACTGTTGGTCCTGATATGGGGGTTAAAGCATCTGGAGGCGCTCGTTCTTATGATGATGCTCAAGCTTTCATTAAAGCTGGAGCTACTCGGATCGGAGCTTCATCGGGTGTTGCTATCATGAAAGGGGAAACAGCTAGTGGCAACTACTGATTTAATCGACTTGGCCGTAGAGGCAAGCAAAAATGCGTATGTTCCCTATTCTCACTTTCCAATTGGTGCTGTACTAGTTGCTAAAGATGGTCGTGTGTTCACTGGAGTTAATGTTGAAAATGCCAGTTTTGGTTTGACAAACTGTGGCGAACGAACAGCAATTTTTAAAGCAGTTTCTGAAGGAGCACTTGAGTTTGAAGAGCTGATTGTCTATGGGCAGACAGAAAAGCCTATTTCTCCATGTGGAGCATGTCGTCAAGTGATGGCGGAATTTTTTGATAAGGATCTAAAAGTGACATTAGTCGCTAAAGATAAATCGACGGTCGTGATGACGGTCGGGGAATTACTTCCATATTCATTTACCGACTTAAAATAGTTGGTAGTCTGGGTCATTTGACCACACAATTTTGCAACATTGTTGCATATCTTATTTAGGAGGTTCAGAAATGAACAAGAAACAATGGCTAGGCCTTGGTCTAGTAGCTGTCGCAGCAGTAGGACTTGCTGCATGTGGTAACCGTGCGTCTCGCTCAAACAGCAATTCAGATGCTAAAACAGATCTGAAAGCTGCTATCGTGACCGATACTGGTGGTGTTGACGACAAGTCATTCAACCAATCAGCATGGGAAGGTTTGCAAGAATGGGGTAAAGAAAACGGTCTTTCAAAAGATCATGGTTTCACTTACTTCCAATCAACAAACGAATCAGAGTATGCTAATAACCTTGAGCAAGCTGCATCAAGTGGTTATAAAGCAATTTTTGGTATTGGATTCGCTCTTCGTAACGCTGTAGAAGCTGCTGCTAAAGACCACTCAGACATCAACTATGTTATCATTGACGATGAAATCAAAGGTCAAGACAATGTCGCTTCTGCTTTGTTTGCAGATAACGAAGCAGCTTATCTTGCAGGTGTAGCTGCAGCGAAAACAACTAAAACAAAAGTTGTTGGATTTGTAGGTGGTATCAAAGGTGCCGTATTGACTCGTTTTGAAAAAGGTTTCGAAGCTGGTGTCAAATCAGTAGACCCATCTATCAAGATTGATGTTCAATATGCAGAATCATTTGGTGATGCTGCTAAAGGTAAAACAATTGCTGCTGCACAATATACAGCAGGTGCTGATATCGTTTATCAAGTAGCTGGTGGTACAGGTGCTGGGGTCTTCAACGAAGCGAAGTCAATCAATGAAACAAGAAACGAAAGCGAAAAAGTTTGGGTTATTGGTGTAGACCGTGACCAAGAAGCTGAAGGTAAATATAAATCTAAAGATGGTAAAGAATCTAACTTCGTTCTTGCTTCTACCTTGAAAAAAGTTGGTGGAACTGTTAAAGACATCGCTACTAAAGCCTCTAAAAACCAATTCCCTGGTGGTAAAACAACAGTTTATGGTTTGAAAGATGGTGGTGTTGATTTGACAACTAAAGCTTTGTCAGATGATGCTAAAAAGGCTGTAGAAGATGCTAAAGCTAAAATTCTTGACGGAAGCATCAAAGTTCCTGCGGAATAAAATTCAAATATTGACTCTCAGGAAGCGATCATAGAGAGGTCGCTTCTTTGAGATTGAGACAAAAGGTTTTGTCTCAATAGAGCCTACTAACTCTTAGTAGGTTCTATTGAAATAAAAATTTTGAAAGGATGGGATCACAATGACACATGAAAATGTCATCGAAATGCGGGAGATTACCAAAATTTTTGGACAATTTGTTGCTAATGACAAAATTAACCTTCATCTTCGTCGTGGTGAAATTCATGCTCTTTTAGGAGAAAACGGAGCAGGTAAATCTACTTTGATGAATATGTTGGCAGGATTGCTTGAGCCTACTAGTGGTGAAATTGCAGTAAATGGGCAAGTTGTTAAACTAGACTCACCGTCGAAAGCTGCTTCTTTAGGTATTGGAATGGTGCACCAACACTTTATGCTGGTCGAAGCATTTACTGTTGCCGAGAATATTATTTTAGGAAGTGAAATTACTAAGAATGGTGTTCTAGACATCAAAAAAGCAATCCAAGAGATAAAAGAATTATCTGAGAAATATGGTCTTGCCGTAGATCCTTCTGCAAAAATCGAAGACATTTCAGTCGGTGCTCAACAACGTGTTGAAATCTTAAAAACTCTTTATCGTGGTGCTGACATCCTTATTTTTGACGAACCAACAGCTGTATTAACACCAGCTGAAATCGACGAATTGATGATCATTATGAAGAACCTCGTCAAAGAGGGGAAATCAATCATATTGATTACACATAAGTTAGACGAAATTCGTGCCGTTTCTGATCGTGTCACAGTTATTCGTCGTGGTAAGAGTATTGAAACGGTTGAGATTGCTGGTGCTACAAACCAAGATCTTGCTGAAATGATGGTAGGACGTTCTGTTTCATTTACAACAGAAAAAAATCCTCCACAACCAAAAGAAGTCATTCTTTCAATCAAAGATTTAGTAGTTAATGAAAACCGTGGTATTCCAGCTGTCAAGAATTTATCGCTTGATGTTCGTGCAGGTGAAATTGTTGGTATTGCCGGAATTGACGGAAATGGACAAAGTGAATTAATCCAAGCGATTACTGGTTTGCGTAAAGTTAAATCAGGAACTATTAATATCAAAGGTAAGGACGTAGTTGGCTTGCCTCCTCGTAAGATTACGGAAATGAAAGTCAGTCATGTCCCTGAAGACCGTCATCGTGATGGTTTGGTCCTTGATTTGACTATTTCTGAAAATATCGCTTTACAAACTTACTATAAAGAACCACTGAGCAAGAATGGTATTTTGAATTATACTAATATTCATAATTATGCTCGTAAACTGATGGATGAGTTCGATGTACGTGCGGCAAATGATTATGTTCCTGCATCAGCTCTATCTGGAGGAAACCAGCAAAAGGCAATTATTGCTCGTGAAGTAGACCGTGATCCAGACCTTCTAATTGTTAGTCAGCCTACACGTGGATTAGACGTTGGTGCGATTGAGTATATCCATAAACGTTTAATTGGTGAGCGTGATAAAGGAAAAGCAGTTCTTGTTGTCAGCTTTGAATTGGATGAAATTCTCAATTTATCTGATAGAATTGCTGTTATTCATGACGGTAAAATTCAGGGTATCGTTACGCCAGCTGAAACCAATAAACAAGAACTTGGTATTTTGATGGCCGGAGGAGAACTAAAGAAGGGAGATTCTAATGTCTAAGAAAACACAGCAGATTGCCGTTCCTTTGATTTCTGTCGTTCTCGGGATTTTACTCGGTGCGATTATCATGTGGATTTTCGGCTACGATGCTATTTGGGGGTATGAAGAACTTTTCAAAACAGCCTTTGGTACTCTAAGAAGTTTGGGGGAAATCTCTCGTGCAATGGGACCACTGATCTTGATCGCCCTTGGTTTTGCAGTGGCTAGTAGAGCTGGCTTCTTCAACGTTGGTTTGCCTGGTCAAGCTTTGGCTGGCTGGATTACTGCCGGTTGGTTTGCCCTATCATTTCCAAATTTACCGCGCCCACTTATGCTCATCATGACTGTATTCCTTGGTATTGTAGCAGGTGGTATTATTGGTGCGATTCCTGGTATTTTACGTGCTTACCTTGGAACCTCAGAGGTCATCGTAACGATCATGATGAACTATATCGTTCTATATGTTGGTAATGCCTTTATCCATAGTTTCCCGAAATCTGTCATGCAGAGTGTGGATTCTAGTATCACTGTAGGCCCTAACGCTACTTATCAGACAGAATGGTTGCGTGCCTTGACCAATAATTCGCGGATGAACATCGGAATCTTCTTTGCAATTATTGCAGTTGTTCTTGTATGGTTCCTTCTTAAGAAAACTACACTTGGTTTTGAAATTCGTTCAGTTGGTATCAATCCACATGCAAGTGAGTATGCCGGTATGTCAGCAAAACGTACAATTATCCTTTCAATGATCATTTCTGGTGCCCTTGCTGGTGTCGGAGGTGTAGTAGAAGGACTTGGTACATTCCAAAACGTTTATGTTCAAGGTAGCTCATTAAGCGTTGGCTTCAATGGTATGGCAGTTAGTCTTCTTGCAAGTAATTCTCCAGTGGGAATTCCTTTTGCAGCCTTCCTGTTTGCAGTACTTCAAGTTGGAGCTCCAGGTATGAATGTTGCAACCATTCCTTCTGAATTGGTCAGCATCGTAACAGCATCTATCATCTTCTTTGTAAGTGTTCATTACATTATTGAACGTTTCATCAAACCACGCAAACAAGAAAAGGGAGGTAAATAAGATGAATTTTGTCTCAATGCTAAATTTGTTAGTGTCGTCAATGCTTATTTATGCAGCTCCTTTGGTTTTCACTAGTATTGGTGGTGCCTTCTCTGAACATTCAGGTGTTGTTAACGTGGGACTTGAAGGTATCATGGTAATGGGTGCTTTCTCAGGTGTTGTTTTCAACCTTACGTTTGAAAGTACTTTCGGTAGTTTAACACCTTGGTTGGCCCTTTTGGTCGGTGGAATAGTCGGACTTATTTTCTCGCTTATCCATGCAGTTGCTACTATCAACTTCCGTGCAGACCACGTTGTCAGCGGAACGGTCTTAAACTTGATGGCACCTGCCTTGGCAATTTTCTTAGTAAAGGCTCTTTACGGGAAAGGTCAAACTGATAACATTCGAGTTTCTTTTGGTAAATTTAATTTCCCAATTCTGTCTGATATTCCTGTTATTGGTGATATCTTCTTCAAGCACACCAGTCTGATGGGTTACTTGGCTGTAGGTTTTGCCTTTGTCGCTTGGTTCATCATGTTTAAGACGAAATTTGGTCTTCGTCTTCGCTCTGTTGGTGAACATCCACAAGCTGCAGATACACTGGGAATTAATGTTTATCTGATGCGCTATTGGGGAGTAATAATTTCTGGATTCCTCGGTGGTGTCGGTGGAGCGATCTACGCACAATCAATCTCAGTTAACTTTGCTGCAACAACAATCATTGGACCAGGTTTCATTGCTCTAGCGGCTATGATCTTTGGTAAATGGGATCCAATTGGAGCAATGCTTTCAAGTCTTTTCTTTGGATTATCTCAAAGTTTGGCAGTAATCGGAAGTCAATTACCATTCCTATCTCATGTTCCAGCGGTTTACTTGCAGATTGCGCCTTACGTTTTGACAATTCTTGTCCTAGCAGTCTTCTTCGGAAAAGCTGTTGCTCCTAAGGCGGATGGTATTAACTATATCAAATCTAAATAAAGTGAAACAGGATTTTTTCCTGTTTCTTTTTTGTTTTATGGAGAGGAAAATTGTATTATGTGATATAATATCCATAACAAATTAGGAGTAAAAGATGGATCTACAAGTAAAAGTTCAATTGTCTGATAAAGAAAAGAATGCTGCTTTGGCTATTGTAAAAGAATGCAACCAAGTAGATCAGACATATAGAATTCCATATTTAGACAACAATTACAATGACAATCCCAACATGCCTGCTTTTATCTTAGCTTTTGAGGACGAGGCTTTGGTTGGCTTTTTATCAATATATGCTGATGAACCACATGAAGCAGAAGTATCTATTTACGTTGCTCCTGCTTATCGCTGTCAAGGCATCGCTAAGGCACTAGTAAGTGAATTTAAGAAGACTGCTAAGCGTTATCAGCTTATTAAAGTCCATTATGTTTCAGAAACTAATTTTTTAGACCAACATCCAGATTTTTGGAATGAATATTCTGCTAACCTAGAAGAGAATGAGATTTGGCTGGAACAAGACTCTTGTCAATTCTATTTGGAGGATCTTTCAGATATAGAAGTTGCTTTAGCAGACCTAAGTTTAATTAGTGACATTGCAAATTTCCAATCGCAAGAGTTTGGTAGTACATTGACTTGTGCGGAAAAGTATGCCAGAGAGGCTGTACTTGATGAAACTTGTCGCTTATATGTTTTACGTAAGGATGGACGAGTTCGTGCATCTTGTTCGGTGGATGTCAGCTTAGGAACCAATTACTTATTTGGTTTGGCTGTGGAAAAAGGATATCAAGGCCAAGGATTAGGGTCCTATCTGGTCAAATATATTCTAAACGATTTACATAAAATCAATGGCCGACTTTGTCAAATAGTTGTTGAAGTTGTAAATACTGGCGCCTTGAGATTATATCAAAGGTTGGGTTTTGAAAAAAAATCAGAAATAGTTTACTTGGAAAGAAAAGATAATTAATAAAAAGGCCATAGTTAGTTTAACTTTAGCCATTTTGGAGAAGGATTTATGAAGATAAAGAGAAGAGAACCCTTGTTGGTCCAATCCGGTCTTGTTTTAGGTTTGTTAGCCATTGGAAACTTGGTTGGAAGTTGGAGCCAAATCTTACGTTATTTTTTTGCAGGACTAGCAGTTCTCTTTTTTATTCACCTTATATTTGGTATGGTCTCATACAGAAAGTTGGTCAGAAATCAGTTAAGAGATCCTCTTATTGCTTCTGTCTTTCCGACTTTTTTTATGCAAGGGATGGTGCTTTCAAGTTATCTGGCAAGTTGGACATTTTTAGGAGCTTGGACCATGTTCTTGGCTTCGTTCTTTTGGTGGATTAGTTTGGTTGGTCTAATTCTATTGATGGTTTATTACATTTGTTCATTTGTTATTCCCTTCAAGTGGGAAAATATTTATCCTTCTTGGACTGTTCTATTTGTAGGAATTGGCGTAGCTCCTTTGACAATTTTTGTAACTCATCAATACTGGCTAGGACAGATAATCTTTTGGTATTGTCTTCTTGCTTCCATTCTAGTTTTGCCAATTGTTTTCTATAAGACTTTTAAGATTGGACTGGCAGAAGCAACTCTTCCAAATATGACGACGATTTGCGCTCCAATTTCATTGATAACCGCAGCTTATGTCGCTAGTTTCCCAAATCCAAACAATCTTTTGCTCTTATTCCTCATCATATTTGGACAGGCACTTTATTTCTTTATCCTATATCAACTTCCTACTCTTTTTAGAAGATCTTTTTCTGCAGGATTTTCCGCCTTTACTTTTCCTTTAGTGATTTCTGCAACGGCCCTGAAAGCTTTTTTATTGCATTTTAATATAGGAATTACTGGAAAAATTTTTTACGTATGTGAAGTGCTAATAGCTTTAGTTGTCGTTCTAAGAGTAACTTTTTTGTATTTGAAAGACATATTTGAATTAACAGAATAATGGAAAAGAGGATCTCTAGTTCGGAGACCCTCCGTTTCTTTATGAAAGTGTGAATTTATGGTATAATATCAATACTTTATATGAGGAAGATAAAATGAATATTCAACAATTACGATATGTGGTTGCTATTGCAAATAGCGGAACTTTTCGAGAAGCGGCTGAAAAAATGTATGTTAGTCAGCCAAGTCTTTCGATTTCTGTGCGTGATTTAGAAAAAGAGCTTGGTTTTAAGATTTTTCGGAGAACTAGTAGTGGTACCTTTTTAACTCGTCGAGGAATGGAGTTCTATGAACGGGCTCAGGAATTGGTAAAGGGCTTTGATATTTTTCAAAACCAATATGCTAATCCCGAGGAAGAAAAGGACGAATTTTCTATTGCTAGTCAGCACTATGATTTTTTACCCCCGCTTATCACTGAGTTTTCTAAGCTATATCCAGCTTACAAGAATTTTCGGATTTTTGAATCGACAACAGTTCAGATTTTAGACGAGGTGGCTCAAGGCCACAGTGAAATCGGCATTATCTACCTTAATAATCAGAACACTAAGGGTATTATGCAGCGGGTGGAAAAGCTAGGCTTGGAAGTAATTGAGCTCATTCCTTTTCAGACTCACATTTACCTGAGGGAAGATCATCCTCTAACTCAGAAGAAGGAGTTGGTCATGGAAGATTTGGCTGCTTTACCGACTGTTCGCTTCACTCAGGAAAAGGACGAGTATCTCTATTATTCAGAGAATTTTGTGGATACCAGTGCCAGTTCCCAGATGTTTAATGTGACCGACCGTGCTACATTGAATGGTATTTTAGAAAGAACAGATGCCTATGCTACTGGATCAGGTTTCTTGGATAGTAATAGTGTGAATGGCATTACAGTGATTCCATTCAAGGATGCTTTAGATAATAAAATGGTTTATGTCAAACGGTCTGAGGTTGAACTATCTCAAGTTGGAGAGGCATTTGTAGCTGTTATGAAAGAATATTTTGAGAAGAAGAGAAAAGTATGAGAAGAAAAATAACCATTCCCCTTACGATTGTCTTGCTTATTGTTTTAGATCAGTTGGTTAAGTGGGCTGTTGTCAGCAATATCAAATTAGGTGAGGTCAAAGGGTTTATTCCTTCAATCATGAGCCTAACATATCTTCAAAACACAGGAGCTGCTTTTTCTATTTTAGAGAATCAGCAGTGGCTTTTTACAATTATCACACTCGTTGTGATTGGTGGAGCGATCTGGTATTTGATAAAAAATATAAAAGGTTCATTTTGGCTTATCAGTGGATTGACCTTGATTATTGCAGGTGGTTTAGGTAATTTTATTGATCGCTTGCGCCAAGGATTTGTTGTCGATATGTTCCAAGTTGATTTTATCAATTTTGCAGTCTTTAATGTTGCGGACACCTATCTAACTTTTGGAGTTTTAATTATGCTCCTAGTCATCATAAAGGAAGAAAATAATGAAAGTGAAAGTTGAGCAGACTGGGGCGCGTTTAGATAAAGCTGTTGCTGATTTAACTGATTTATCAAGAAGCCTAGCTAACGAGCAAATTAAGACAGGTAAGATTTTAGTGAATGGCTTGGTAAAAAAAGCTAAGTACACTGTCAAAGAAGGTGATGTCATCTCTTACGAGTTGCCAGAGATTGAGGAAGTTGAGTATGTTCCTGAGGATATTCCGCTAGAAATTGTTTATCAAGATGAGGATGTGGCAGTCGTTAATAAACCTCAGGGAATGGTCGTCCATCCTTCTGCAGGTCATACTAGCGGTACGCTAGTCAATGCCCTTATGTACCACATTAAAGACCTGTCTGGAATCAACGGAGTCCTCCGTCCGGGGATTGTTCATCGGATCGACAAGGATACTTCTGGGCTTCTCATGATTGCTAAAAATGACCAAGCCCATGTTGCTTTAGCTGATGAATTAAAGGACAAGAAATCCCTACGTAAGTATTGGGCTATTGTTCATGGAAATTTGCCTAACGACCGTGGAGTGATTGAGGCTCCAATTGGCCGCAGTGAAAAAGACCGCAAGAAGCAGGCTGTGACGGCTAAAGGCAAGCCAGCTCTGACGCGCTTCCAAGTTTTGGAACGTTTTGGTGACTACAGCTTGGTTGAGCTTCAGCTGGAAACGGGACGAACTCATCAAATTCGTGTTCACATGGCCTACATTGGGCACCCTGTGGCTGGAGATGAAGTTTATGGACCGCGTAAGACGTTGAAAGGACATGGCCAGTTTCTGCACGCGCGAACGCTGGGCTTTACCCATCCTCGAACTGGCGAAGTACTGGAATTTACAGCTGAAGTGCCAGCTATTTTCCAAGAAACTTTGAAAAAGCTGCGACAAGAATAATCAGGTTCAGTCATTATTAAAATACAAAACAGTCTATCGGTGCTTTTGAAGCTGCCTTGAGGCTGTTTTTACTATATTAAAGATGAGAATTAGTCATGTGCCAAGTTAAATTTCCCTATCACCCGAATATCTATCGATTGGACTTTAGCCCAATCAAGCGGAATCAAGAGGCTCGTCTTTGTCAGGTCTGTGGCTGTGTCCCAGAGCTTTATCTAGATAGAATGTACTCAACTGAAACAATTCATTGTCTTTGTCTGCAATGTGTTGCTAGTGGAGCTGCAGTTGATCAATTTGACGGAGCTTATATACAAGATGCGGAATGGCAGAAGGTCAGTGATCCAGCACTAGTTAAAAACTTTTTTCGTACTACACCAGGATATAGTAGCTGGCAAGGAGAATATTGGCTAGCCTGTTGCGATGATTTTTGTAATTTCATTGACTATGTGGGAATAGCAGAATTAAACAAAATGCCAGAAAAAGAAGCTATTTTATCGGATTATGAGATTTTAGGAGGCTTTGACCGTGCTACTCTAGAAGAGTATCTTAGCCGAGACGGAGACATTACCGGCTATCTTTTCCAATGCCGTCATTGCAGTAAATACCGACTTTATGCAGATGCCAGTTAGGAGTTACTTGACATGACAAAGAGAACCTATTTTGTCCACCGAGATGCTTGGGCTGATGAGCATCAGAGTGATGGACTGGAATTATGCCTTATTCCAGAATTTCATGACCAAAAAACTTAAAATAATGTTACGAGTTCCTAATATACCTTCTACATGATATATCATAGGTTTTATCAATAATCTATAAAACTGCAAAAATTTGACACAGTTTTCACATAGTTGTATAATCGTAGCATAGCTCTGACAGAAGTTTCATAATGAAATTTTTTGCCATGACTAACTTGTAAAGCTTTGCTGTTCAGTTATGAACGTGTCGCGGTATCACGGATACCAAGGAGGAAACATATGTCAAAAGTTGCTATTGTTACAGGTGCAGGTCAAGGGATCGGTTTTGCAATTGCAAAGCGCTTGGTTCAAGATGGATTTAAAGTCGGACTATTGGACTATAATGCGGAAACTGTTGAAAAGGCAGTTGCGGAGTTGTCTGCTACTAAGACCTTTGCTGTAGTTGCAGATGTGTCTAAACAAGCAGAGGTGGCTGCCGCCTTCCAAAAAGTCGTTGATCATTTTGGGGATTTAAATGTTGTTGTCAATAATGCTGGTGTAGCACCAACAACCCCACTCGATACTATTACAGAGGAACAATTTACACGTACTTTTGCCATTAATGTAGGTGGCGTCATTTGGGGATCTCAAGCAGCTCAGGCACAATTCAAGGCTCTTGGCCATGGAGGTAAGATTATTAATGCAACATCACAGGCGGGTGTTGTGGGAAATCCTAATTTGACAGTCTATGGTGGTACGAAATTTGCGGTTCGTGGAATCACTCAAACCTTAGCGCGTGATTTGGCTGACTCTGGAATCACAGTTAATGCTTATGCGCCAGGTATCGTGAAAACACCAATGATGTTTGATATCGCTCATGAAGTTGGTAAAAATGCTGGCAAAGATGATGAGTGGGGTATGCAAACATTCGCTAAAGATATCACACTGAAACGTCTTTCTGAACCAGAAGATGTTGCAGCAGCAGTTAGCTTCCTAGCAGGGCCTGATTCAAACTACATTACTGGTCAAACCATTATCGTTGATGGTGGTATGCAATTCCACTAAGATCCGTTCAAAACTGTGACCGATTGGTCGCAGTTTTTTACGTTTTTAATAGAAAAGATTTTAGTTAGTTGAAGCTATTTTATCAAAGTATAGTTTTAAACTATACAAATAGTTGTTTAATGCTCGCTGTATAACTTTCGAGTTAAATAACATCCTACACCCCTTTGATCGCTACAATCGAGGTCGTTTTTATTTTCCGTAAATAGTGGTATAATAAGACAATCTAGCAGTGAAGGAAAAGAAAATGAAAGCAAAGCGAATCGTATTTAAGGTGGGGACTTCGTCATTAACCAACGCAGATGGTAGTTTGTCACGCGCCAAGGTAAAGGAAATTACTCGGCAGCTGGCTCTCTTGCACGAGGCGGGACATGAGTTAATCTTGGTCTCATCAGGAGCTATTGCCGCAGGTTTTTCTTCTCTAGGCTTTAAAAAGCGACCAACCAAGGTGGCGGATAAACAGGCTTCAGCTGCGGTTGGACAGGGCTTGCTTCTAGAGGAATATACAACCAATCTTCTTTTGAAGCAAATCATTTCTGCTCAGATTCTTTTGACACAGGATGATTTTGCAGATAAGCGTCGTTACAAAAATGCCCACCAGGCCTTGTCTGTCCTACTGAATCGCGGCACTATTCCCATCATCAATGAAAATGACACGGTGGCCATCGAGGAGCTTAAGGTCGGGGACAATGATACACTGAGTGCGCAGGTGGCAGCCATGGTTCAGGCGGACCTCCTGGTACTCTTGACTGATGTAGACGGACTCTACTCAGCCAATCCGTCTACCAATCCAGATGCTCGGCGGCTTGAAAAGATTGAGAATATTTCTTCTGAGTTGATTGATATGGCAGGCGGTGCAGGAACGAGCAATGGGACTGGCGGTATGCTGACAAAGATAAAAGCTGCAACGCTGGCGACCATGTCTGGAGTTCCGGTCTATATCTGCTCCTCGCTCAAGACGGATGCTCTGCTGGAAGCTGCGGAGGAAACCAAGGATGGCAGTCTCTTTTTGGCTCAGGAAAAGGGTTTAAAAACGCAGAAGCAATGGCTGGCTTTCTATGCTAAAAGTCAAGGGGAAATCTATGTGGACCAAGGAGCAGCCGACGCCCTCAGAAATAATGGAAAAAGTTTGTTGGTGTCTGGACTTGTATCTGTATCGGGGAGCTTTGCCTATCAAGATACGGTGACGGTTTACGAGGAAGGCAGCGGAGCTATTCTTGGTAAAGGGCGAGTGCGTTTTGGCAAGTCAGCTCTTAAAGATATGCTCAAGTCCAATAAACCTAAAGGTGTTGTCATTCATCGGGATGACTGGATTTCTTTGACGCCGGAGTTGAATGATTTATTTGCAGAATTTTAGAAGACGAGGAAAGGAGAAGCGATGACCTCAACGCAAGCAATTTTTGAAAGGGTTCAGAAAGTCAAGAAGACGATCAATACGGCCACAACGGCTGAGAAAAACCATGCTTTGGAAGAAATGGCAAAGCAACTCTGGCTTTCTCGTGCGGATATTTTAGCAGCCAATGAATTGGATATGACCACAGCTAAAGGTAAGATTTCAGATGTGATGCTGGATCGCCTCTATCTGGATGAGGATCGCATTGCTGCCATGACAGAGGGTATTCGTCAGCTGATTGACTTAGAGGATCCTGTAGGGGAAGTCTTGGAAAGGACTGAGCTTGATAACGGTCTTGTCATCAGTAAAAAGCGGGTGGCCATGGGCGTAATTGGTATTATCTATGAAAGCCGGCCTAACGTTACTTCAGACGCTGCGGCTCTGGCTCTAAAGAGTGGTAGCGCAGTCGTTCTCAGAAGTGGCAAGGATGCCTATCAGACAGCGCTAGCAATTGTCACAGCTTTGAAAGAAGGCTTGGCTCAGACAATGATTTCACAGGATTGTATCCAGCTGGTTTCTGATATCAGTCGGGCTTCTGCTCAGGCTATGATGAAGGCCAAGGGTTATCTGGATTTGCTCATTCCTCGTGGTGGTGCTGGACTGATTCAGGCGGTTGTGGAGAATGCAACTGTGCCAGTTATTGAGACAGGTACTGGAATCGTCCATGTCTATGTAGATAAGGATGCTGATCAAGATAAGGCTTTGGCGATTATTGAGAATGCCAAGACCAGTCGCCCCTCTGTCTGCAATGCTATGGAGGTACTGCTGGTTCATGAAGAGATTGCAGCTGCATTTTTACCACGTCTACAAAAGATTTTGGTAACAGATCGTGATGCTGCGCGAGAAAAAACTGTTGAATTGCGTTTGGGTGAGAAAGCGGCTCAGTATATCTCGGGCTCGAAAGCTAGACCGGAAGATTTTGATACCGAATTTTTGGATTATGACTTAGCGGTCAAGCTTGTTTCCTCGCTGGAAGAAGCGGTTGAGCATATTGAGGCTCACAGCACCCATCACTCGGATGCCATTGTGACGGAGAACGATGCAGCGGCAGCTTACTTCACAGAGCAGGTGGATAGCGCAGCAGTTTATGTCAATGCTTCAACCCGCTTTACAGATGGCGGTCAATTTGGCCTTGGCTGCGAAATGGGGATTTCCACTCAAAAACTGCATGCCAGAGGCCCTATGGGACTGAAAGAGTTGACCAGTTATAAATACGTCATCCAAGGGACGGGTCAAGTGAGGAAATAATGATGAAAATTGGATTTATTGGTCTGGGAAATATGGGTGGCAGTCTCGCTCGCCTAGTTGCCCAAGATGAAAGTTTTAGAAGCGAATTACTCCTGGCTAATCGCAGTCGTGACAAGGCTGAAAAGATTGCTGCGGAAGTTGGTGGACAGCTGGTTAGTAATGAAGAAGTTTTTTCTCAGGCAGAGGTGATTTTTCTGGGAATCAAACCATCTCAATTTGCTGACTTGCTGGCTGAGTATCAGGAAATTCTAGAAAAACGGGATTCTCTTCTGCTGGTTTCGATGGCTGCGGGTCTGACCTTGGAGCTATTAGAAAAATTATCACCTCGCCACCATCGTTGGATTCGGATCATGCCTAATACACCAGTAGCTGTTGGCGAGGGTGTTATTACCTATGCTTTATCCCCAGAAGCGAATCAAACGGACGAAGACTTGTTGCGTGTGCTTCTGTCTTCGGCTGGTCTTCTGATCAAACTAGAGGAAAAACAATTGGATGCAGCGACAGCTCTTGCTGGCTGTGGACCAGCTTTCGTCTATCTCTTTATAGAGGCTTTAGCGGATGCAGGTGTCCGAGCAGGACTTAGTCGCGATATATCTCTTGAACTGGCCAATCAGACCCTCTTGGGTGCTGCCAAGCTAAGTCAAGTCAGTGGGCAACATCCTGCTTTACTTAAAGATCAGGTCTGCAGTCCGGCCGGTTCGACCATCGCTGGGGTAGCCAGTCTGGAAGAAAATGCCTTTCGAGGAACGGTCATGGATGCCGTTCAAGCTGCCTACAAGAGGACGCAGGAGTTGGGGAAAAAATTCTAACCGGTTTGTCAAAAGTCGCAGAATAGAGTATAATAAATCAGTATATTTTAAAAAGGGAGAAAACAATGAACACTTTACCAAATTGTCCAAAATGTAACTCAGAATATGTCTATGAAGATGGAGCGCTTTTAATTTGCCCAGAATGTGCTTACGAGTGGAATCCGGCTGAAGTTCAAGAAGTAGAAGAAGGTGTGATAGCAATCGATGCTAATGGCAATATGCTGGCTGATGGTGACACTGTTACCCTAATTAAGGACTTGAAAGTCAAAGGTGCACCTAAAGATCTCAAACAAGGTACACGTGTGAAAAATATCCGCATTGTTGAAGGTGATCACAATATCGACTGTAAGATTGACGGCTTCGGTGCTATGAAGCTCAAATCAGAGTTTGTTAAGAAAATCTGAGGTAAGTATGAATCGTACATTGATTTTTGCATATCGCATCATACTCTTTTTTCTAAGCTTCCTTGGAGTGTATCTTGAAATATCCAAATATGGCTGGGGTATGCTCATGTACTATACAGTACTTTCTAATCTTTTAGTTTTGCTTTTTACTGGATACCTTATCTATCTCATGACAAAAACTGATGATAAATGGCAGTCAGCGGGAGTACTCAGAGTCAAGGGCGGCGTAACCATGTCCATCATGATTACTTGCGTAGTTTACCACCTTTTACTCGCCCCCATTGCGACTGATTTTTACCGATTAGAGAATTTTCTTTGTCATTATATAGTTCCACTTGCTTTTCTTTTGGATACTTTAGTTTTTGACAAAGCCCGTCAATACCGTTGGTTTGATCCTATTTCTTGGACAAGCGTCCCTTTGATTTACATGATTTTTTCACTGATTAACGGTTTTTTTCTCAAGATTGATATTCCAAGATCCAAGGACAATCCGTTTCCTTACTTTTTTCTAAATGTCTTTAAACACAAATGGCCATATGTCATCAAGATGTGCTTAATCATCTTTGTAGCCTATCTGGTCTTTGGATTTATATTTTACGGTGTAAAATCAATCTCTTTTTCAAAGAAGAAAGCTTCTTAAAAAGAGACAAATGATAAATTAAACACAATTTTGTTATTACATATGCATAAAAATACATTTTTCTCTTGAATTAGTTTTTAATTTGTGATAGAGTATTAACAATTAAATAATCCTTTAATTCTATCCAGAGAGATAGACAAGGAGCAAGTAAAAAGATGGGTGGATTGTAAGCAAGTGCATCTTGTTTTAGCTTGCCTGACTAAATTTTTTCTGAAGTCTCCTTGTATGAGGAGACTTTTTCTGTTGCTTTAGGAGGAAAGAATGAAAACAAAAGAAGTTGTTGATGACATCACCATGAACCATGCGATTACTCGGATCACCTATGAAATCATCGGGCGCAACAAGGACTTAAAGCAAGTTGTTTTGGCTGTGATTAAGATCCGCGGGGTTCACTTGGCTCGCCGGATTCAAAAGCAACTGGCTCAGTGTCTTTGTCAGAACGGCTATTATTGAAACAGTTCTAAAAGGACGTCAATAATCTCGGACAGTGAGCCGGGAGTGGGTGAAGCTATACGAAGCAATCCCACTCCCTATTATTATATTTCTTATGTGGATGGTCATGGGCGGTCTGCATCTTGGACAGGAGGGAACAATGGCAAAGAGACTTTTAATATTAG